>Ga0308004_10000119_pt1 | contig 38654 bp, 41 predicted proteins | sample Neamet38_FD_203156 | JGI IMG/M metagenome (GOLD analysis project Ga0308004, IMG submission 203156) | Marine microbial communities from water near the shore, Antarctic Ocean - #38 | ecosystem: Environmental > Aquatic > Marine > Unclassified | place: Southern Ocean | collected 2014-06-06 | reverse complement strand
TTTAAATTCTGAGATAGACAAATTTAAGCTTATGATTGAAGAGGCCAATAAGCAGTATGAGCTAGTGCTAGACAAGACCACAAACTCTTTACAGGAAATAATTAAAAATACCGAAACTAAATCTGAACTTCAGTAATGCAAGAAAAAATTGCTATTAGAAAAAAAGCATTTATTAATCGGAAAAAAAATTACTTTGAAGTTTCTAATAATTTTTTTAAACCTTTAGTTGAACTATTAGACCAAAAAAAAAAAAACAAAAAAATTTCTCTCTCCCTTTACTATCCTACAAATTATGAAGTTAATGTTTTAAAATTATTTAATCTTATTAAATTTAAAAAAATAAAAACTCTTCTGCCAGTTACGAAAGCTAAAAATAAAATGAATTTTGTTGAATGGCAGTATTTAGATCCGCTAAAAGTTAATAGTTTTGGTATGTTAGACCCTTATGTACAGACAAAAACTTTATTCCCAGACATTATGTTAATTCCACTCTTAGCTTTTGATTCACAGAATAATAGACTTGGTTATGGTGAAGGTTTTTATGACAGGTACTTGAATCAATTTTTAAAAAAAAAGTATATTACAACTATTGGCGTTGCATTTTCGTTTCAAAGATATAATAATATACCAACTAACAAATTCGACGTAAAATTAAATTATATACTAACTGAAAAAGGTTTAGACCAATAATGAAAATAATGATTCTTGGAGACATATTTAGTAGCCCAGGTGTTAATGCCTTGACCTCAAGCTTAGAAAAAATAATTAAAGAAAAAAATATAAATTTTGTTATAGCAAATGGTGAAAATGCAGCTGAAAACGGTCTTGGCATTACAGAAGAAGCAGCAAAAAAACTTTTTAGTGGCGGTGTTGATGTTATTACCTCTGGTAATCATATTTGGGATAAAAGAGAAGTTGCAGACTATATTACAAAAGAGGCGAGACTCTTAAGACCTCAAAATTTACCAGAAGGATCTCCAGGCAGAGGTCATGGAATATATCTTTCAAAATGTAAAAACTTTAAAATAGCAGTTCTAAACTTAATGGGAAATGTATTTATGAAAAAAACAGAAAATGTTTTTAATTCAGCTAAATATTTACAAGATAAAATTAAATTAAAAAAAGATGCAGATTTTATAGTTGTAGACTTCCACGGAGAAACTACCAGTGAGAAGCAAGCCATGGGCCATTATTTTGATGGAAAAGTTACAGCTCTTGTGGGAACACACACCCATGTGCCTACTGCTGATACAAGAATTTTAGAAAAGGGCACTGGATATCAAACAGATATTGGAATGTGTGGAGATTATAATTCTGTAATTGGTATGGACAAAAACAACTCATTGATGAAATTTTTTAAAGACGAAAAAGCAGATAAGAATTTTCCAGCAAAGGGTGAGCCAACTATTTCTGGAGTAATTGTTGAAGGTGATATTTTAACGGGTTTAAGCAAGCAGATTGATCGATTTATCTTAGGTGGTGTTTTAAAGCAATAAGATGGCAGGTCACTCACATTGGGCTGGAATTAAGCACAAAAAAGGAAAGCAAGATAAAGAGAGGTCTAAAATTTTTGCTAAATTATCGAGAGAAGTCACAGTTGCGGCAAAACTTGGTGCAAAAGACCCAACTAGCAATCCAAGACTTAGAGCGGCTATTCAAGCTTCAAGAGAAGCTAACATGCCAAAAGAAAATATTGCCCGTGCAATAAGTAAATCTGAAATTGATCTTAATAAAAGTTATGAAAATTTACGCTACGAAGGATTTGGCCCACACAATGTTGCTTTGATTATTGAAACTTTAACAGACAATAAAAATAGAACAGCTTCAAATATCAGAACTATTTTACAAAAAAGTGGTGGAAGATTGGGTGAGACAGGATCTACGTCACATTATTTTTTTGTATGTGGAGTATTACAAGTTGCAAAAGATAAAATTTCCGATGAAACAATTCTTGAACTTTCAATAAATGCAGGCGCTAAAGACTGCTCAAGTAATTCTGAATATCATGAAATTTTAACTGAAAGAGAAGATTTTTATAAAATTAAAAGTGAAATTGAAAAAAATATAGATATTTTTTTTTATTCTGGCATAGAGTGGAGACCACAAAATTATTTAGATGTATCTAAAGAAGAAAGTGAAGCTATTATTAAAATGCTCGAAACTTTAGAAGAGGATGAAGATGTACAGAATACATTTGTAAACTGTAACATTCATATAAACTAACTTATGAGAATAATTGGTATAGATCCCGGCCTAAGTGGAGCTATCGCTATTCTAGAAGATAGTAAAATTAAAGAATTATTTGATATGCCAGTCATGCCTGATGGTAAAAAAAACAAGAGGCAACTTAACAGTGCCCTCTTGGTAAAGTTAATCAAAGATAATATTCAGAATTTAGAAGATACAGTAATGGTTGTAGAACAAGTAAACGCTATGCCAGGTCAAGGTGTAACCAGTATGTTCAATTTTGGCCAAACTTTTGGGGCTATTAAAGGTATTTGTGCCGCTTTGGGATTACCTATTTTTTTAGTCAGACCAGCTAAATGGAAAAAACATTTTGAGTTAATTAACTCATCTAAAGATGCCAGTAGAACAAAAGCTATTGAAATGTATCCTTCTTTTTCTGAACAACTATCAAAAAAAAAAGATGTAAATAAGTCCGACGCTATACTAATTGCTAGATATTATAGTGAAACAAGGTTTAAAGAAGAGGAATAAAAATATCTAAATTAATATAAAGAGTAACAATAGCGTCAAATTCATGACACATTTTATAAGTACTTCACTAATATGGAACAACAAATAGCAGCTCAAGTAGTAGGACTAGGAGGAGTAAATGACTTTTCTCTCTGGCAATTATTTATACGTGCAGATTTTGTAGTTAAATCAGTAATTATCCTTTTGTTGGCTAGCTCAATTTATTCTTGGGCATTAATTTTTGATAAATATAAACTATTTAAAAAAATTAATTTATCGACCTCTGATTTTGAAAACAAGTTTTGGAAAGCTAGATCTGCAGAAAGTTTAAATAGTAATTTACCTGTAAAAACTGAAGATCCCTTAACTCAAGTTTTTAAAGATGCGATGGGCGAACTTATTAAAACAAAATCGAAATCTAGTGCAGTTCAAAGCGCAAGAGTTGAAAGAATTTTAGAAATTTCTACAGACAATCAAATAAAAAAAATTGAAAAAAATTTTACATTTTTGGCAACAGTTGGGTCTACCGCTCCCTTTATAGGTTTATTCGGAACTGTTTGGGGAATTATGAATTCATTCCAATCAATTGCCATATCAAGAAATACAAGTTTAGCCATTGTAGCACCTGGGATAGCAGAAGCTTTATTTGCAACTGCTTTGGGACTACTTGCAGCCATACCTGCTGTGGTAGCTTATAATAAGTTTAATAGTGACTCCAAAAGATATGCTGCAAGAATTGAAAATTTTTGCAAAAGGTTTTTATCAATAATTTAAATTATGGCTTTTAAATTAAATCGCTCAAGAAATGAACCGATGAGCGAAATAAACGTAACACCATTCGTTGATGTCATGTTGGTCCTGCTAATAATTTTTATGGTTACGGCTCCTTTACTAACCGTTGGTGTACAAGTTGACCTACCTGAGTCTTCTGCAGACTCTTTACCTGACGATCAAGAACCTTTAACAGTAAGCATCAATTCAAAAGGAGAAATTTTTATACAAGAGAATAAAGTTTCAGCAGAAACAGTTATTCCAAAATTATTAGCTATTGCTAAAAACAGAACTGATACAAGAATTTATGTTAGAGGAGATAAAAATATAAATTACGGCAGAGTTTTAGAAATTATGGGAACCTTATCGGGTGCTGGATTTTCAAAAGTAGCACTAATTTCAGAACCGTATAAGAGCTAAATGAAAAATGACAAAAAGTTTAATCTATTCTTTATCATTCCACGCGGTAATGATTTTACTAACTATAATGAGTCTCCCCTTCATGATTAGACAGCCAGTTGATTTACCTCCAATTATTTCAGTTGAACTAATTCAAATTTCAGACAAAACAAACATTCCTTTTGCACCTAAAGCTAGAAAAGTAATTGAGAAAGTAAAAAAAGAAGAAGAAAAAAGAGTTGTATCAGAACAGGCTCCACCAGCTGCTAAAGCTAAAGAAAAGCCAGATAGAATACCGCTACCTAAAAAACAGGACGAGAAAAAAGAATTAGTTAAAAAGAAACAAAATCCAAAAGAGGTGAAACCAGAAATAAGACAAGCCTCAGAATTTGAAAAAAAAGAAATCATAGACACCAATCAAATAGCGGCTTTAATTGACAAAGCTAAAGAAGAAAGTGCTAATGTGAAAAAAAGTGATAAAAAGCTTACTCAGAGTAGCGTTAAAAATTCTTTTGCAGGAGGTTTAACTTTATCAGAAGAAGATGCTCTTAAAGCACAAATATTTGGTTGTTGGACCGTACCATTGGGCCTACCTTATGATGATGATCTTTTAGTCAGAATTAAGCTAGAATTGAAACAGGATGGAACTATCAGCAAATCAGAAATTTTAGATCATGAACGAATGAATAGACCTGGGCAAAAATTTTATAAAGTATTAGCAGAAAGTGCATTAAGAGCAGTTAGAATATGCCAACCTCTTAGAGTGCCGCAAACAGGCTACGATAAATGGAAAACTATTCAATTAAATTTTAACCCTATGGAAATGTTAAGAGGCTAGCGAATGAAAAAATTATTTTATATTTTTATTATTTTATTCTTTAAATTTAGTGTAGCTCAAAGTTTAATTGAAGTGGATATTACTCGAGGAAATTTAGACCCGTTACCAATTGCAGTTTCCCCTTTATATGTAGATTCTCAATCAGAAAACTATAAAGATGTAAAAGTAAAAGAGTTAGGTGATCTTATTTCTTCAGTTATAGAAAAAAATTTTAAATCTACAGGCTTGTTTAACCCACTTGACAAAAACGCATTTGTTCAAAAACCAGATATTGCACACCTAAAGCCAAGATTTGAAGACTGGAGATTAATAACAGCACAGGCTTTAGTTACTGGTAAACTTTTAATAAAAGATAACAAACTCAAAGTAGAATTTAGACTTTGGGATCTTGCAGCCTCACAAGAAATGGTAGCACTTTCATTCACAACTACACCTTCTAACTGGAGAAGAGTAGCGCACATTATTTCTGATAAGATTTATGAAAGACTAACAGGAGAGACAGGGTATTTTGATACTAGAATAATTTATGTTAGTGAAACCGGACCAAAAACACAAAGAGTAAAAAAATTAGCTATTATGGATCAAGATGGAGCAAACACTAAGTATTTAACACTAGGCAATGAATTAGTTTTAACACCAAGATTTAATCCTACAAATCAACTGGTAACCTACATGTCTTACTTTAGGAATCTCCCTAGAGTTTATTTGTTAGACATAGAAACAGGCATTCAAGAAGTAGTTGGAAAATTTCCAGGTATGACCTTTGCTCCAAGGTTTTCACCAGATGGAAAAAAAATAATAATGAGTTTTGCTAAAGATGGCAATTCAGATATATACACAATGGATCTTGAAACTAGACTAGTTGAAAGAATAACAGAGGATTCTTCTATCGATACGTCTCCTTCCTTTTCACCAGACGGAAAATATATTTGTTTTAATTCAGACAGAAGTGGTCTTCAGCAAATTTATACTATGAAAAGTGATGGTACAGGCTCTAAAAGAATTAGTTTTGGCAACGGTATTTATGGCACGCCAGTCTGGTCGCCAAGGGGAGATCTAATTGCCTTTACAAAAATGAGAGCAGGAAAATTTTATATTGGAGTTATGAGGTCTGACGGAACTGGAGAGAGACTACTAACCGAAAACTACTATCAAGAGGCACCTTCTTGGTCACCAAACGGAAGACTTTTAGTTTTCTATAGAGAAACTAAAACAAATAAAGATGGAGAAGGATTTTCTGCAAAATTATGGTCAATAGATATCACAGGATACAACGAAAGAGAGCTTAAAACAAAAACAGATGCTTCAGACCCATCTTGGTCATCATTACTATCTAAATAAAGGTTCTTTTATGTAATTAAAGCTTGAATAATTCAAAAAAATTTGAGATAAAACAATTAATCACACTTGAGGAGAAAATATGAAATTCAATAAGAAAATAAAAAATTTATTAATAATTGCATTATCAACACTTGCATTAAGCGCTTGTTCGACTGCTAAGAAAGTAGGCGTTGGAGCTGGAGATGTTTATACTGGAAATGCTACGGTTGACTATTTAGCAACTGGAGTGAAAGACAGAGTATTTTTTGCGACAAACAGCTCATCTTTAACAACAGCTTCTAGAGATACTTTAAGAAAACAGGCAAATTATTTAAGAAAAAATAAAAAACTTAATGTTGTTCTTGAAGGACACGCTGATGAAAGAGGAACTAGAGAATATAATTTAGCTCTAGGTGAAAAAAGAGCAAATTCTGCAAAAGACTATTTAATGACCTATGGTATTTCAGGAAAAAGAGTTTCTGTAATAAGTTATGGTAAAGAGAAGCCAGTGAATTCAGCTTCTACACCTTTAGCCTGGTCTCAAAACAGAAGATCAGTAACAATAAAAGCTAAATAATTTAAAAAAATTTAAGAATTTAGACCCCGTGATAAATGTCCCGGGGTCTTTTTTTTGCCACGTTATATAAATATTAAATACATATAATGAAAACAAATAACATCAGCTTAAATTTTTTTTCTATATTTCTTGTTTTATTTTTTTTCTTAAATAATATTACTGTAAACGCAGAAGAAGAAAAAATTGATGCAGTCATTGATCAATTACAGGTTTTAGCTCAAGATTTAAAAACATTAGAAAAAGCAGTTTACAAAACAGCTGATGTCGCAAATACTTCTAATTCCATCTCTTCAAATGGTCTAAACGAAGAGATCTTAACAAGGCATTTATTAAAGCTAAATGAAATAGAGGATGAATTTAGAAAATTAACAAATAAATTTGAAGAAATAAACTTTAAATTAGATAATTTATCTAGCCGTGTAACTAAAATTCAATCGGACACACAATTACGCTTTTCTGATTTAGAGACTGAAGGAAAAACTAGTTTAAGTAAAAGAAAAAATAAAGAAAAAGTAAAATTACCAGGCACTGAAAAAGCTCAAGATTTTGGTACAGCACCAGCGTACAAGTTAGATCCAGAAGAAAAAACTCAAGCAACACAATCAATAGAGTCCAATGCTGCAGTTTTTTCAGAGGAAAAAATATCAGAAACCTCTTTGCTTCCGAATAAGCCCGCAAAGGAACAGTATGATTTTGCTGTAAGCTTTATGAAAGTTGGAGACTACGAAACCGCAGAACTAGCATTGAGAGAATTTATAGATAAAAATAAGAGTCATAAACTAGCAGGCAGTGCTCAATATTGGTATGGAGAAACTTTTAGAATTCGACAACTTTACTCCGATGCGGCTACTGCATATTTAGATGGCTATCAAAATTATCCAAAAAGCTCCAAAGCACCAGAAAATCTTTTAAAGCTTGGTTCAACCATGGTTGAATTAGGAGAGAAAGATCAAGGATGTAAAATGATTAAAGGAATAAAGAAACAATATCCAAAAGCATCACAGTCTGTGTTACAAAAAGCTCAATATGAGAAAAAAAGATTTAAGTGTTCTTAAGTTTGAAAAGTTTAACTTAAACAACAAAGAGTCTTTAATTTATTCTGATTTTAAGTTGTGTTTAGAAAAATCTATTAAAAAAAAAACTTTTTTAGTTGCTGTTTCCGGAGGACCATATAGTCTAGCACTAACACTCCTAAGTAAAATTTACTCAAAAATAGAAAAAAATAGAATTTTTTTTGTTTTAGTTGATCATGGCTTAAGACCAAATTCATCAAAAGAAGCAAAAGCTGTTAAATTACTTTTAAAGAAAAAAAAAATTAATTTAACTATTTTAAAAAACAAAGAAAAAATAAATCAAAATATTCAAAGTCAAGCAAGAAAAGTACGTTATAAATTATTGTTAGATTTTTGTAATAAAAAAAAAATTAAATTTATTTTAACCGGTCACCATAGAGATGATCAAATTGAAACTTTTTTAATAAGACTGTCTAGAGGTAGTGGAATTCAGGGCCTATCATCTATGAAAAAAGTAACTAATTTAGACGGTAAAATAAAACTTATTAGACCATTGTTAAATCAAAAAAAAAAAGAACTAATTATTCTTGCTAAACAATATTTTGGAAAATTTTTTAAAGACCCGAGTAACAATAATCAAAAATATTTAAGAACTAGAATTAGAGCATTAATCAAACAATTTGAGAAAAATGGAATTAAACAAGAAAAAATTATTAGTTCAATTGATAATCTAGGAATAACAAGAGATACATTAAATTCCTATATTTTTAAAATTGAAAAAATTTGCGTTACTAGAAAAAAAAAGGAATCAACAATAAATCTGAAGTTTTTTTCATTAGAAAACGATGAAATTCAATTAAAAATCCTTAGTAATTGTATTAAAAATATTTCTAAAAAATACTACCCTCCGAGAGCTAAAAAAATTATAAATTTACTTAATAAAGTAAAAATTAATAAAAATTTAAAAGTAACGTTAGGTGGTTGTATAATTTACAAAAATGACAGTAATTTAGTTGTTTATAAAGAAAAATTAAAAAAAAGCTTAAAAATTTAAACTTTTAATAAATTTGTCACATTTACAAGCTGAGTATTTTCGTATTATACTTGTTAATTATTAAATAGTACTTACTTATATATAATATGAATTTTAAAAACTTAGCCATGTGGGGAATTATAGTCCTTCTTTCTGTTGGACTATTTAACATGTTTCAAAATCCAAATAAGATGGCTGATTCAAAAGCAGAAGTTCCTTTCTCAAAATTTTTATCTGAAGTTGACGAAGGAAGAGTTATAAAAGTTGAAATTCAGGGTAATAATATTACTGGTTTGTTAAGCGACGGATCATCATTTACAACTTATTCACCTAATTATCCAAACCTAGTAGAAAAATTATCCAACAAAGGTGTGAGCATAATTGCTTCTCCGATAGACGCTAAAATGCCTTCTCTTTTAGGCGTATTGTTATCTTGGTTTCCAATGTTACTTCTCATTGGTGTGTGGGTTTTCTTTATGCGACAGATGCAAGGAGGAAAAGGTGGAGCTATGGGATTTGGAAAATCAAAAGCAAAGCTTTTAACAGAAGCACAAGGTAAGGTCACATTTAATGATGTAGCAGGTGTTGAAGAAGCCAAAGAAGAAGTGGAAGAAATAGTAGAATTTTTAAGAGACCCCAAAAAGTTTAGTAGACTAGGTGGAAAAATCCCAAAAGGTGCTTTATTAATAGGCCCTCCAGGAACTGGAAAAACGTTACTAGCAAAAGCAATTGCAGGCGAAGCTAACGTTCCGTTCTTTTCTATATCTGGTTCTGATTTTGTAGAAATGTTTGTAGGAGTAGGAGCTTCTAGAGTTCGAGATATGTTCGAACAAGGAAAAAAACACTCTCCTTGCATCATATTCATAGATGAAATCGATGCTGTAGGTAGAAGTAGAGGTGCTGGTCTTGGTGGTGGAAATGACGAAAGAGAACAAACACTTAATCAATTATTAGTAGAAATGGATGGCTTTGAAACGAATGAAGGAATTATATTAATTGCTGCAACGAACAGGCCTGACGTATTAGATCCCGCTCTATTAAGACCAGGTAGATTTGACAGACAAGTTGTTGTAGGAAATCCGGATATTCTTGGAAGAGAAGCAATATTAAAGGTTCATATTAAAAAAATTACAGTAGGTCCTGATGTAAAACTTAGAACGATAGCTAGAGGTACACCAGGTTTCTCTGGAGCTGACTTAGCTAACCTTGTTAATGAATCTGCTTTGTTAGCTGCTCGTAAAAATAAAAGAGTAGTAACAATGGTAGATGTAGAAGAAGCAAAAGATAAAGTCATGATGGGTGCTGAGAGAAGATCTATGGTGATGAGTGAAGATGAAAAAAAATTAACAGCTTACCATGAAGGTGGACACGCTATTGTTGCGTTAAATGAAAAAGTTTCTGACCCAATACATAAGGCAACGATTATACCAAGAGGAAGAGCCTTAGGAATGGTCATGAGACTTCCAGAAAGAGACCAGCTTTCAGTAACTAGAGAAAAAATGTACTCAGACATAGCTGTAGCAATGGGTGGAAGAATAGCAGAAGAATTAATTTTTGGTCACGACAAAGTAACATCAGGAGCATCTTCTGATATTGACATGGCAACAAAAATGGCAAAAAATATGGTTACTCGTTATGGTATGAGCAAAGAATTAGGCCCATTAGCATATGCTGAAAATGAAGAAGAAGTATTTTTAGGTCGATCAGTTACCAGAACTCAAAATATGTCAGAAGAAACTTCTAAAAAAGTTGATTCTGAAGTTAAAAAAATTGTTGAAGCTGGTTATGATAGAGCGAGAAAAGTATTAACAGAAAAAATAGACGATCTTCATAAAATAGCAAAAGCTTTGTTGGTTTACGAGACCTTAACAGGCGATGAAATCAGAGATCTAATGCTGAAAAATATACAACCTAAAAAATTAAATGAGGTTGAAGGCGACAAAGATAACAAGGAATCTTCAGCTTTAGATTCTTTAGGACTTAAACCTAAGCTAGTTCATTAAAAACAATACATGAGAAAATATTACACCCGTGCGTGTAATCTTTATTATGGAATTGACGCAAAAAATCTAATCAAAAAAAAATTAGCCTTACCACTTTGTGGCAATAAGAATATGGCTTTTGATAAAATTGAAATTTTGTCACGAGGTAAAAAAAGAAAATTAATTAACATTAAAAACATTAAGAAATTACCCAGTCAAATAAAAAAAACTGTTTTAAAAGATCTAAAGAAAATAGTTGTCAAAAGAAAAATATTAAATAAATATTCTAATATTTCCGAGCCATTAATTATGGGTATACTAAACTTAACCCCTGATAGTTTTTCTGATGGAGGTTTGTACTTTCAATCAAAAAAAGCCTTTACACATATAAACAATATGATTCTCAAAGGAGCAGATATTATAGATATTGGAGGAGAATCTACGAGACCAGGCTCCAAAGTTATACCACCTAAACTAGAATGGAAGAGGTTAGAAAAAGTTATAATTAATTTTAAAAAAAAATTTCCTAAAACATTTTTATCTATAGACACCAGAAAATCAGAAGTAATGTTAAAAGCAATTAAGCATAAATCGGATTTAATTAACGACGTATCAGGATTTAATTATGATCAAAAAGCTATAAACAAAATTAAGAATTATGATGTTTGGAAGGTATTACATCACATGCAAGGAACACCTAATACAATGCAAATTAAACCAAGCTATAAAAATGTTTTATTAGATATTTATGATTTTTTTGAACAAAAAATAGATAATGATTTTAAAAAGTTTAAATATAAAAAATTTATTGTGGATCCAGGAATTGGCTTTGGAAAAAATTTGAAACATAATTTGATTCTTATACACAATATTTCATTATTCCATTCATTGGGATTTCCTCTATTAATAGGCACTTCTAGAAAGCGATTTATTAACCAAATATCAGGTGCGTATGATAGCAAAGAAAGAATTGGCGGAACCCTAGCTTCTGTTTTATATACATTACAACAAGGTGTACAAATATTTAGAGTACATAATGTTAACGAGGTAAAACAAGCAATATTAGTTTTTAAAAAAATAATTTCAATAAAATGAAAAAAAAATATTTTGGTACCGATGGAATAAGAGGCACTGTTAATCAAGGTAATATTAATGGAGAAAAGTTTTTTAAGTTTGGTTTATCAGCTGGAACACACTTTACCAATCAGAAGAAAACTAAACAGATTGCAGTAATTGCTAAAGATACACGATTATCAGGCTATACACTTGAGCCTGCGCTAGTATCGGGCCTGACGTCTGCAGGTATGAATGTTTTTACACTTGGCCCTTTACCTACTAATGGACTTGCCATGCTAACAAAGAAGATGAAAGCTAACATGGGAATTATGATTACAGCCTCTCATAACCCTTATTATGATAATGGTTTAAAATTGTTTGGTCCAGATGGGCTTAAACTTTCTGACAAGATTGAAAAAAAAATAGAGGGTTTAATTGACTCAAATATATCAAAATATCTTTTAAATCCAAAAATTTTAGGTCGCGTTAAACGTTTAGAAACCGCAAATGATGATTACATAAAAATTTTAAAGAAAAATTTTCCCAAAAATTTTAGTCTGAAAAAAATGAAAATTGTAATTGATTGTGCAAACGGAGCTAGCTACAAAGCGGGAGCAAAGCTATTAATTTCTCTGGGTGCAAAAGTAATTAGTATAGGGGTAGAACCTAATGGTTTAAATATCAATAAAAAATGTGGATCTACTTACCCAAACAAAATTCAAACAGCAGTTAGAAAATATAAAGCCCACCTAGGTATAGCGCTTGATGGAGACGCGGATAGAATTATTTTGTGTGATGAAAAAAGCAGAGTCATCGATGGGGATCAAATCTTAGCTGTGTTAGCTAAAAGATGGAAATTAAAAAAACTTTTAAAAGGCGGCGTAGTTGGAACCCTTATGTCAAATTATGGCTTAGAACAATTTTTAAAAAATGAAAAAATAAAGTTTATCAGAGCTAATGTTGGAGATCGTTATGTTAAAGAAAAAATGAAAAAAAATAATTATAATCTAGGTGGAGAACAATCCGGTCATATTATTTTGGGTAAATTCGCAACAACGGGTGACGGTTTGTTAGTTGCTTTAGAAATATTATTTTCTTTAAAAAAAGGGAAAAAAGCAAGTAAACTTTTTAATATATTTAAACCAGTTCCTCAAATTTTAGAAAATATTAATGTGAAGAATAAAAATATTATTAATCAAAAAAAAACTAAAATAGCTATTAATATTGCAAATAAACTTATTAAAAATCAAGGAAGACTATTGATAAGAAAATCAGGTACGGAACCTAAAATTAGAATAATGGGTGAGTCATATAATAAAAAATTATTAAAAAAATGTATTTTAATAATAAAAAAAACTATTCGCTAAATTGAAACCAAAATCTAAAATATTAATAATTGCAGGATCAGACTCTTCTGGTGGAGCTGGGATACAAGCAGATATAAAGACCGTTACATCTCTAGGCTCTTATGCGATGACAGCGATAACAGCTGTAACTTCACAAAACACCACAGGTGTAAAATCAATAGTGGTCATTGACCCAAAAGAGATATCTAAACAAATATTATTTACTTGTAGAGATATAAAACCTGATGCAATTAAAATAGGCATGCTTCATTCCGAGAGTGTGATTAGATCGGTAATTAATTCATTAAAATTGATTGGAGTTTCTAAGATCATCTTAGATCCTGTGATGGTTGCAAAAGGCGGGGCTCGATTAATTAATAATAAAGCAATAAATATTTTAAAAAAGCAGCTAATAAAAAAAGTTTCTTTAATTACACCTAATATTCCAGAAGCAGAAGTTTTAACTGGCTTAAAAATTAAAAATACACAAGACATGATCAAAGCAGCTCAAATTTTATTGTCGTTTGGTGCTAAAAATATACTAATAAAAGGAGGACACCTTAAATTAAAAATAGTAAAAGATATTTTTGTAAATAAAAAAGAAATTAAGTTTTTTTCAAATAAAAAAATTAAAACCAACAATACACACGGCACTGGCTGCACATTATCTAGTGCTATCACTACATTTTTCTCATGTGGAAAACTATTAAACAAATCCTGTGAGCTAGGAATTAAATATGTTAATCAATCAATAAGATCTAACCCTAACTTCGGTAAAGGCCATGGTCCCATTAACCATTTAAATTCGATAACTATTAACAAAAAGTTTAGATAATGAAAAACATCGTTGTAGTTGGCTCACAGTGGGGAGACGAGGGAAAAGGAAAAATTGTTGATTGGTTGTCAGATCAAGCAGACGTTGTCATAAGATTTCAAGGTGGGCATAATGCCGGACACACTTTAGTAATTGATGGAAAAGTTTTCAAATTAAGATTATTGCCATCAGGGATAGTTAGAAAAGAAAAGATTTCTATTTTGGGTAATGGTGTCGTTATTGATCCTTGGGCTTTATTGGATGAAATAAAAGAAATTAAAAAACAAGGAGTAGAAGTTACTCCAGAAAATTTTATGATTTCTGAGTCAGCTTCTCTTATCCTTCCCTTTCACAGAGAGATGGATGAAATCAGGGAAGATGCTGCGGGAAAAGGAAAAATTGGCACAACAAGAAGAGGTATTGGACCATGTTACGAAGATAAAGTTGGCAGGCGTTCAATTCGTGTAATGGATTTAAGATCTGAAACCAATCTTGATGCACGCTTAGAAAATGTTTTACTTCATCACAACGCAATAAGAAAAGGACTTAGAAAAAAAATTTATAAAAAAGAAGATCTAAAAAAAAAATTATTAGAAATAGCACCCAAGATATTAAAATTTGCTCAGCCTGTGTGGCTTAAGCTAGATGAGTATAAAAAAAAAAAAAAAAAAATATTATTTGAGGGGGCGCAAGGAATTTTATTAGATGTTGATCACGGAACGTACCCATATGTAACTTCATCAAATACTGTCCCTGCAATGGCAGCAACAGGTACAGGATGTGGACCTGAGACTATTAACTATGTTTTAGGAATTACAAAAGCCTACACAACAAGAGTAGGAAGTGGACCTTTTCCAACAGAACTAAAAGACAAAGTGGGTGAAAGTCTAGGGGTGAGAGGTAAAGAGTTCGGAACTGTTACAGCCAGAAAAAGAAGATGTGGTTGGTTCGATGGTGTTCTAGTACGTCAAACTATTAAAGTAGCAGGCATTACAGGAATAGCCTTAACAAAATTAGATGTCTTAGATGAATTAGATGAAATTAAAATTTGTATCGAATACGAGCTAAATGGAAAAAAGATGGGTTATTTACCAGCTGCATCTGAGGATCAATTTAACATTAAACCTATATACAAAACCTTTGCAGGCTGGAAAACATCCACTCAAGGTGTGAGAAACATGGAAGAGCTTCCGGAAAAAGCAAAAATCTATATTCACGCTTTAGAAGATTTTATAGGAGCAAAAATCTCAAGCATATCTACAAGCCCTGAACGTAACGATACTATTCTAATTGAAGATCCTTTCCAAATTTAGGCCGTAGAAAGAGAGTGTTTTAATTTGTTGAAAGTAAATTTTTAGATTTAGAAGAATTGATCATAGATTTTTGTAGTTTCTCAAAAGCTTTTGTTTCAATCTGTCTTATTCTTTCACGGCTGATTTTATATTTTTTACTTAACTCCTCTAAAGTTTTTGGGTTCTCTGAAAGTCTTCTTTCTTTTAAAATTTCTTTTTCCCTATCATTTAAAATAGTCATAGCCTGATTTAATAATTCTTTTTTGTCATCATATTCTTGTTTTTGTGACACAATCAACTCTTGATCTAAGTGATCATCAACTAACCAGTCCTGCCACTCATCTGTTTCTCCAGCTTTAATAGGATCATTAAGTGATTTTTCATGTCCCATTAATCTCCGGTTCATATTAACAACTTCACGTGTGTCAACATCAAGCCTTTTAGATATTTCCTCAACATGCTCATCTCTTAGATCACCTTCTTGATTGGGAGCAATTTGATTCTTAAGTTTTCTTAAGTTAAAAAATAGTTTTTTTTGAGCTGTTGTTGTTCCCATTTTAACTAAGCTCCAAGATCTTAATACATACTCCTGTATAGATGCTCTTATCCACCACATCGCGTATGTTGCTAGTCTAAAGCCTCTTTCAGGATCGAATTTTTTAACTGCTTGCATCAGCCCAATATTTCCTTCAGATATTAACTCATTAACTGGCAGTCCATATCCTCTATAACCCATGGCGATTTTAGCAACTAATCTTAAATGACTGGTTACTAACTTGTGAGCAGCTTTTAAATTTCCTCTTTCCCTCCAATTTTTGGCTAACAGGTATTCTTCTTCTGCATCAAGCATCGGAAATTTCTTAATTTGAGCTAAGTAAATTGACAAACCTCCAATAGAGGGTGAGGGGAGTTTAGACATTTTTTTATCTTTATTCATCTATTAGTATTTATAAACTACAATTAGAATATTCAATGACTTAATTTATTCAACAAATCTAGTATCTTTTTAAAATCTCTGGGAAGTTCCGACTCAAAACTTATTAATTTTTTACTAGTAGGATGAATAAAGCCTAAGCTTTTTGCATGCAAAGCTTGCCTGCTCAAGACTTTTAACTTGTCTTCAAATTCTTCATTGATCTTTTTAAATTTTAGATTTTTTTTTCCGTACTGCTGATCACCAAGTAAAGAATTACCTTTATACGCCATGTGCACTCTGATTTGGTGTGTTCTTCCAGTTTCTAGCTTACATTCTAAGAAACTTATCTTAGGAACATCCTTTATATTAAAAACCTTTAAAGTTTTGTAATTTGTTATAGATTTTTTCCCAGTTATTTCAGTTACAGACATTAATTGTCTATTTTTTCTACTTCTGCCAATTAAAGTTTCAATTTTACCATTCAAAGGTCTTAATACCCCCCAAGCTAATGCTTGATAGGTTCGTTGAATTGTATGGTCACTAAATTGTTTCCCTAAGTTGGAGTGAGATTTGTTATTTTTAGCAATCACTAAGAGTCCGCTCGTTTCTTTGTCAATTCTATGAACTATACCAGGTCTTACAGTCCCATTAATATCTGAAAGATTATTTTTATATTTATAAATTAATGCATTTACTAGAGTGTTCTTAAAATTTCCAGCACCAGGGTGCACGACCATACCAGCAGGTTTATTTACAATTAAAATATCTTTATCCTCATAAGTTATATTTAATTTAATTTTAGCAGGTAAAATTTTTACCTCCTCTTTTGATACTATACTTATTTCAATTGTGTCATTTGTTTTTAATCTCTTGGACGGAGACTTTTCAACAAAATTATTAATTTTAACTTGCTGAAGTTCAATAATTTTTTTTAAATTAGATCTCGTTAAATCAGGTATTAATTTTGTAAGAATTACATCTAGACGACTTCCAGCGTCTTCTTCATTGATTGAGAATTTTGTTGAGTTATTAGACATTTAAATTTAGATTACCATTATATGCGTTCGTAGCTCAACTGGATAGAGCGCCTGACTTCGGATCAGGAGGTTGAGGGTTCAAATCCTTCCGGGCGCACCAGATAAAAAAAATATCTTTAGCTAAGCAATATTTAAATTTTCTTTTATTTTACCAACAGCAGAAGAAAATTCACTCCATCTTTTATCGTATTGGTGTACCACTGAATATGGTTTCCCAAATTTATTTATAAGTCTTGACTGATCATCAAAAATAACTTTTTCTAAGTAAAAAACAGTTGCAACCGGTCCTTCACTATTAGGATGAAAAGAACATCCCGTAATAAGTTTTTTTCTAACTAAATAATTTGCGTGCCCTTGGTCTACACCTCTTCCTTCTTTATCTGGTCTAAAAGTTAAAAGAAATTTAAGTCTTTTTTTATATTTTACTTCAGAAATTTGTTTTGTAATTAAGTTTAAATATTCTATCATTTTTTCATGGGTACCTAAAACTGTACCTGCGCAAAAAATTATTTCATTACTTAAATCGTTATAAATTTTATTTCCATACGATCTAATTATCCACTTAGAGTTAATAGGGCAGTCTTTAATTTTTTTATCCTCTAAGAAAAAGTTTATTTCACCTTTATATTCATTATCAAATGGATTGGATTGAAAATAAATATCTCTACTATCAGCACAAAAAACCTTATTAAATTTTTTTTTTTTTAAAAATTCTAAAAAAAATTTAAATCTTTTAGTAGAAATTTCTTTTTTGTTCGCTTCTGCTATAATAAAATTACAATTATATGGTTTAAGTTTTTCTTTAAGGTTAATATCACTAGGACCAATTAAAAAATAAATATCATCATCATAATATCTTCTTAAACTTTTAACAAAAAGTTCAACTTGGCTTAAATCTAAGCCAAAAGCTGCAGATAAAACTAGATTTTTCATAATGTTAAAGACTTAAGCAATCCACTCATTTAAAATATTTTTATTTCTTCTTATATACCCTGGATATTCTTCGTCTATATCAATTTTTTTTAAATCGAAACCTCTTTCAAAAATATCTTCATTTTTGCTAATCTTTTCTTGTATTTTTTTTTCATCTATAAATTTACTTTGATTAAATTCACCATGAGAAAAAGATTTTATTTTTCTAGCTATGTCAGACGGTTTTTGTAGAAATGAAAAATGCCATCCACCTTTTATTATTTGCTGTGTAAGTTTATCTATTCGCCAAAAAGGATATTTTTTAAATTTTAAATCTCTCAATTTTTGAAGTTCAGGTAAGTTTTTTTTTAAGGATATTTTTGAGCCCATCCAATTGCTTTCATTTAGATTTTGAAGATTAAGCTTGTACATAAACATTTTTTGCGAAAAAGCTGTATATTTGGTTTTTGGTTTTATCTGGTTTATTTTGTTAAGGTCCGGAATTTCATCGGAGTCAGATAAAATAATTAAATCATTGTCATCTGCACCAATTAAACCCTTAGAAAGACAATTCCTCTGGTGTTGCTCAATAATCGACTCACCACCTTTATGATTTATAAAATTTTTATCTCTCTTGAAATCAGCAACAATATATTTAATCTTATTTTTATACTTTAAGAAGTTATTTATATTAAAGTTTAATTTTTTATCTTCTCCTTGATGGGTTTTTGTTGACTCAGATATAACAAAATAGTCAACGTGATCGTTCAAAATATTGAAGCGAAGATCAAGCATGTGATCTTCATTAAAATATTGAAAACAGTCGTATATTGCCATTATAATTTTGTAAATGTAGTAAGACCTATTTTTTTTTTTTCAATTATTGACGATGAACAGTGTAGATTTGTTCTATCAAATACCAGCATTGATCCTATCTCCCATTCATATATTAGTTCGACTTCTAAACCAGTTAAGTTTTCAATTTTCTCATGCTTTAAATATTTTTCGTGAATTTTTACGTCAAAAGGTTTGCCATCAAATAATCCGATATGTTCTGAAGATCTTTTATTTTGACCGTATTTTAAGTTTTTAACTTCTAGTTCTTCTTTGTTTAAAGTAAAATTAGTTGAATTACCATAAAACCTATTTTTAAAAACTACAGTGCTACCTGTTGGTGTTAATGGTATTAAACTTTGTTTATAAATAATATCCTCTAAATTAAATCCTCCGTCTATATGTAAACCGATAGGATTATAGCTTTCTTGAAAAAGCCCGTAAATTTCATTGTTATCTTCTGTTTTAAGATTATCATATTTAAAATCACCTATTGTATTTTTTAACTTCTGATAAAATAATTTTTCTAATTCTTTACCATATTCAACTAGCCATCTTTTTTTAATAACATTTTGTTTTTTATTATGAACAGTCGTCGGAAGCTGGTGATAAAGTTCTAAAAATTTTTTTATTTCATCTTTATCAAAAATATTTTTAATAATTTTTGGAGGACTTTCATTTTTTTTAATTTCTTCAATATTTTTATGCATTTTATTCACCTATGTTAATCAATGTTCCTTTTATTTTTGCACCATAATACGCAGCATAGAAAATAATTACACCAAGAACAAAATAAAGGAAAGAAATGGCTACACTTTTAAATATCTCTAAATAACTCACTGTATTATTGATTAGTATGTTTCTCATTTCTTCAAATATATGGACTAAAGGTAAACATTTTGCAATTATCTGCAGCGAATTCGGTAGTATTTCAATTGGATAATAAATACATCCTAATGGAGCCAAAAAAAATAAACTTGCCCAAGCAATATTTTCAAATGAAGGTCCAAATCTTAAAAGTCCTGCCGTAACCATTAAACCTAAACTAATACCAAATATGTAAAGTGCTATTAGAAGAAAAATCAAAGGGATACCTAATTTAAAAATAGATACACCGAATAATGGAATAGCAACCAGAACCGCAGGCACTAAACCAATCAATGTCCTAAAAATTGCAGTCATAGTAAGCGCTGCAATAATTTCACTAATCTTAATTGGTGCGATAAATAAATTTGAAAAATTTCTACTCCATATTTCTTCAAGAAACATCATGTTGTAACTAATACTTGATCTAAATAAAAAATCATAAAGGATTGCAGCTGTAAGAATGACACCTACTGTATTGTTGTAGTAAGAAGAGCTTACAGTGAAAAATTCAGAAATGAATCCCCATAAAAAAACCTGTACAGATGGCCAATATATTAAGTCTAGTATTCTTGGAAAAGAATTTCTAATTAAATAGATGTGTCTAAGGCTCAAGCCATAAATTTTATGCCAGCTCATTCTTGCTCCTCGCTATTTTTAAAAATGTGTCTTCAAGATTGTCTCTGCCGTGTTTGTCAACTAAGTTTTTACAGGTTCCTCGGTCAACAATTTGACCTTCTTTCATCATAATTACACTGTCACAAAGTCTTTCAACTTCTTTCATATTGTGGGAAGCTAATAAAATAGTTATTTGATTTTTAGATTTATACATTTCTAAATATTCTCTGACAAAGTCACCAATGTCGGGATCTAAACTAGCCGTGGGTTCGTCTAAAAATAAAACTTCAGGATTATTTATTAGTGATTTGGCCAATGAAACTCTATTTTTTTGACCGGATGATAGTTCACCTGTTTTTTTATCTAAAAAATTATTTAAATCTAAGTCAGCTGATATTTCAAAAATTCTATTTTTTAAATTTTTGACACCATAAAGTCTACCGTAAACTTCTAAATTTTGTCTGACTGTTAGTTTTTTAGGCAATTCAATATAAGGAGAAGCAAAGTTCATTCTACTCAGAAGTTCATTACGATTAGCATTGTTAATATTTTTATTATCAATTAGTACCTCACCACTTGTAGGAGTGATTAAACCAAGCATCATACCTATAGATGTTGTTTTTCCACATCCATTAGGACCTAAAAGACCCAAAGTCGTATTTTTATTCAAAGTAAAATTAATATTATTAACTGCAACATAGTTATTAAATTTTTTACTTAAATTTTTTACATTAATATTCATGGTTTTACTTAGCTGCTCGAGTTAGTCTATCATTTATGGCCAAACCAATTCCTGTCTGAGGAATTGAAGATACACATATCATTTTATAGTTTTTTTTTTTAATTAACCTTAAAATTTTGTATAAATTTCTAGCCGCCACATTAAGATTTGATTTACTACTTAAGTTAAAAATATTTTTAGCTTTTTTGTATTTTTTACCAAAAACAATAAAGGCCTCATTACTTTTTGCTTTTTTTTGATTTAATTTTATTGGAATTCCAGGTGAATAATGCTTTTTCAGCATACCTGGTGCTTTAATAACTTTAGATCCTTTGTATATAGTTATTTTTTTATTCAATACTTTTGATATATCCGAAGGATCAATTAACCCTGGTCTTAATATTTTTGCCTTAGATGTTAAATCTACAACTGTAGATTCGATTCCAATTATACAACTTCCACCATTTAAGATAAATTTTAAGGAGGAGCCAAACTCACAAACAACATCGTTAGCTGAAACAGGACTTACATGAGTTGATTTGTTTGCACTTGGTATCGCTAAAGGAAAATTTAAGTTTTTTAATATTTTTCTTACAATTTTATTTCTAGGCACTCTAACAGCAACAGTTTTTAAATTTGCTGTAGCTATACTAGGCAATAAAGAATTTTTCTTCTTTTTAAGAACAAATGTAATGGGTCCAGGACAAAATTTTTTGTATAATTTATAAAAATCACTATTTAACTCCACGTCATTTTTTAACTGTTTTAGATTTAGATAGTGAATAATCAATGGATTCTTAGATGGTCTTTTCTTTAAAAGATAAATTTTTCTGACAGATTCTTCAGAATAGGCATTTCCAGCTAAACCATAGACAGTTTCTGTTGGAACGCCAATTAATTGTTTTTTTTTGAGACGGTTCACAGCTTTAGATAAGTTTTTATTGTTAACTTTAAATATATTTGAATAGATATTTCTCATAATGTAATTATTATACTTTTAATGAAAATTGAAAATATTCCAGACGAAGACAAAAGTAAATCAATAAAAGAGATTAAAGAAGAAATTAATCAAATTCTTGATAAACTAGAAAGTAAAGATACCAACCTACCTGACTCAGTAAATGAGTATGCACGACTTTTAAGTCTAAATAAAAAGATAGATTTACTATTTAAAAAACGTAGTAAAGAAATTTCTACCATAGGAAAAGAAGATAAAAAAAATACCCTATGATTAAAAAAATATTAAATGAAAATGCAAGAAAAACAGATATTTTTCTTAAAAAATATTTAGACAAACAAACATTCTCTGATTTGATCTCACCAATGAAATATGGCTCTTTATCAGGAGGAAAAAAAATTCGATCTTCGGTAGTTTTGGGTGCTGGAAAACTTTTTAATATAAGCCCAATTAAACTTTTAAATATATGTGCTGCCGTTGAATGTATTCATTCTTATTCTTTGATTCACGATGACCTCCCATGCATGGATAACGACAAAATTAGACGAGGTAAGCCTGCAACTCACATAAAGTTTGGAGAATCTACTGCAATTTTAGCTGGAAATTCTTTACTAACATTAGCGTTTGAAATGATAGTTGATAAAAACTACAAAATTGAAAATAAAATAAAAATAAAACTTGTTGAAAGTTTAGCATATTGTTCTGGTCACGTTGGCATAGCGGGTGGCCAGTATCTTGATTTAAATTTTGAAAAAAAAAAAAAAAGATTTATAGATATTTTAGACATGCAAAGAAAAAAAACTGGAAAGTTATTTAACTTCTGCTGTTATGCTACGGGAGTTATCGCTAAAAAAAATAATAAAGAACTTAAATCTTTAAGTAAATTAGGTGAAGATATTGGTTTATTATTTCAATTTGCTGATGACTTCATTGATATTAAGGGGTCAAAAAAACTTGCAGGTAAATCTATTAAAAAAGATCAAAAAAAAGGCAAATCAACTTTAATAGCTTTAATGGGATATGAAAAAGCCTTCTCTTATGCTAGCAAACTAAAGAAAAATATATTGAGTAAACTCTCAAAACATGGAAAAAAAGCAAATAATTTAATTAATACAGTTGAGTTTATTTTAGAAAGAAATTTTTAATGAGTAAGTTATTAGAACAAATTAACTATCCAGCAGACTTAAGAAAATTAAAAAAAGAACAGTTAGAACAGGTATCTAATGAGCTTAGAGAAGAATTAGTTAATGTAGTTTCAGAAACAGGTGGGCATTTAGGTGCAGGTTTGGGTGTAGTTGAGCTTACTGTCGCTATTCATTACGTTTTTAACACACCAAAAGATAAATTAGTTTGGGATGTTGGCCACCAATGTTATCCGCATAAAATTATAACAGGAAGAAAAAACTTAATTAAAACTTTAAGAAAAGGAGGTGGTCTTTCTGGTTTTACAAAAAGATCAGAAAGTGAATACGATCCTTTTGGAGCAGCACATAGTTCTACTTCTATTTCTTCTACACTTGGAATGGCTGTTGCTAATAAATTATCTAATAATAATAATAATGTTGTTGCCGTGATCGGTGATGGAGCAATGAGTGCAGGTATGGCTTACGAAGCGATGAATAATGCTGGTGCTCTAAGATCGAGACTTATCGTTATTCTCAATGACAATGAAATGTCTATTGCAAAACCAGTCGGAGCTATGAGCAAATACTTAGCTAAACTTTTATCTGGAAAAATATATTTTAGTTTAAGAGAAACTGTCAAAATGATTACTTCTGCATTTTCAAAAAGATTTGCTGAAAAAACTGCTAAAGCTGAAGATGCAATTAGAGGACTTGTTACAGGTGGAACTCTATTTAGTGAACTTGGTTTTTATTATATAGGCCCAATTGATGGCCATGATGTTAATAATTTAGTTTCAATATTAGAAAATGTTAAAAACTCAAAGCACCAAGGTCCAGTTTTAATTCACGCTATGACTAAGAAAGGTAAAGGATACAAGCCAGCTGAAGATTCAGGTGATAAATATCATGGTGTTTCCAAATTTAACGTGGCAACTGGAGAACAAGTAAAAAGTAAAACCAATACCCCTCCGTACACAAAAATATTTGCTGAAACATTAGTAAAGCATGCAGAACAAGACACTAAAATTATAGGGATTACAGGAGCAATGCCAGGCGGAACTGGTATGGATATTTTCGAGAAAAGCTTTCCTGACAGAATGTTTGACGTTGGAATAGCAGAACAGCATGCTGTGACTTTTGCAGCAGGGCTTGCTGCTGAAGGCTACAAACCTTTTGCAGCAATTTATTCTACATTTCTACAAAGAGCTTACGATCAAGTGGTTCATGATGTTGCTATTCAATCACTACCTGTCCGATTTGCGATTGATAGAGCTGGATTAGTAGGGGCTGATGGAGCGACACACGCAGGCTCTTTCGATATAACTTATCTTTCAACACTCCCTAACTTTGTAGTTATGGCAGCAAGTGATGAAGCTGAACTAGTTAAAATGGTTAATACTGCGGTTAAAATTAATGATAGACCTTGTGCATTTAGATACCCGAGAGGTAATGGCGTCGGTATAGAACTGCCGAATATAAATGAAACACTTGAAATTGGCAAAGGAAGAATAGTTAGACAAGGTAAACAAGTTGCAATTTTGTGTCTTGGTGCAAGGTTAGAAGAATGCAAAAGGGCTGCAGAAATTTTATCTTCAAAAGGAATAGAATTAACAATAGTCGATGCAAGATTTGCAAAACCACTAGATGAAAAATTAGTTATGGAAGTTGCCACATCTCACGAAGCAGTTATTACTATCGAAGAAGGATCGATAGGAGGGTTTGGATCTCATGTTGCTCAGCTACTTTCTGAAAGGGGAGTTTTTGATAAAGGTTTAAAATTTAGGTCTATGTTTTTACCAGATTTATTTCTTGATCAAGACACACCTGATGCAATGTATAAAAAAGCTGCCTTAGATTGTGATTCTATAGTTGAAAAAATAGAAACTGTTTTAAAATCAAATATAGTTTTAGCAAAGAATAGAAATAAAATTTCTAATTAACCGCACTGAGCTCTATTTAACAAATAGTGATCTAACAACACACAAGCAAGCATCGCCTCACCAATTGGAACAGCTCTTATACCTACACAAGGGTCGTGTCTCCCTTTGACAGAAATTTTTGCATTTTTACCTTTTTTATCAATTGTTTCTCTGCTCGTTAAAATTGAAGAAGTAGGTTTAACAGAAAATGAAGCAATGATATCTTGTCCCGAAGAAATACCACCTAAAATTCCACCTGCGTTATTAGATTTGAATTTTAATTTTCCCGATTTCATTCTCATCTCATCAGAGTTTTCCTCACCACTTAAATATGCAGAATCCATACCCGAACCTATATTCACACCTTTGACAGCATTGATACTCATTAGAGCTGCAGCAATATCTGTATCTAATTTTGAATAAACAGGAGCACCTAATCCCACAGGTACACCTGAAGCTCTTAACTCAATAGTAGCACCACATGAAGAACCTGCTTTTCTAACTGAAAGTAAATATTTTTCCCAAAGTTTAATTGATTTTTTATCGGGACAAAAAAAAGGATTTTTTCTAATTTCTGAATCTTTCCAATTATTTATATCACATGACATTAATCCAAGTTGTGTAACAGCACCAATAATTTTAAATTTTAAACCAATAAGTTTATTTAAAACTATCTTAGCAACCGCACCTGCTGCAACACGACAAGCTGTCTCTCTGGCCGATTGTCTTCCACCACCTCTATAATCTCTAATGCCGTATTTTTTAAAATAAGTAAAATCTGCATGTCCTGGTCTAAATTTATTTTTAATAGATTCGTAATCTCTAGACCGTGTATCCTTGTTGTAAATAATAATAGAAATAGGAGTACCTGTAGTTTTGCCTTCAAAAACACCAGATAAAATAACTACTTTATCCTCTTCTTTTCTTTGTGTTGTGAACTTAGACTGACCAGGTTTTCGTCTATCCATATCTTTTTGAATCTCATTTTCAGATATAGCAATATTAGGAGGGCAACCATCAATGACGCAACCAATAGCTGGCCCATGAGATTCTCCCCATGTTGTAAATTTAAATATTTTACCAAAAGTGTTAAAAGACATAGTTAATTAATATATAAGTTATTTTACATAATATATGAATCAAAAAAATGACAAAAATTCCCTTGGACTAGATATCTGCTTCGATGAGCACGATAATCCTATAGATTTATTCAAAAACTGGTTTAAGAAAGCAGAAGAGACAGAAATTAACGACCCTAATGCTGTTGCACTTGGCACAGCAGATCAAAAAAAACAACCAAGTGTAAGAATGGTGCTTCTAAAAGGATTAAGTGATGAGGGATTTGTCTTTTATACAAATCTTAATAGCAAAAAAGGTAGTGATCTTAAAATTAATCAGCAAGCATCCATGTGTTTTCACTGGAAAAGCTTGAGAAGACAAGTTCGTGTTATAGGCAAAGTAGAACAAGTTACCGAGAAAGAAGCTAATGATTATTTTAATTCAAGACCTTACAAAAATAGAGTGGGTGCTTGGGCGTCCTCTCAATCTGAGATACTAGAAAGTAGAGATGTTTTTTTAAGTAAAATTAAAGAATTTGAAAAAAAATACCCCGACCAGAATAAAGTTCCTCGACCACCGCATTGGTCTGGTTGGAGAGTATTACCAAAAGAAGTAGAATTTTGGTTAGATGGCGAAGGAAGGATTCACGAAAGATTAAACTATATTAATAATAATGGTAGGTGGAAAAAAGAAATTCTTTATCCTTAGAACGAACGATTTAAACTAAAGCCAGTTAAATTTTGTAATATTTTTTTTTCACTACAATCTTCAAAAATTCCCAACGCATCATGAGAAACATTAACAAAGTATTCCGCTCTTTGTAGGCTGTCTTCGACCGCTTTATACTTTTTTATCAACTCAAGAGTTTTTCCAAAATCTTCTTTAGTTCTTTCAATTTTTTTAAAAGTATTAATTAAAAAATTTCTCTCAGCACTATCCGCTCTTTGAAAAATTATAATCAACGGTAGTGTTACTTTTCCTTCGTAAAAATCTTTACCAATTTTTTTTCCAAAAATAATTTCTTTCGAATAATAATCTAAAGCGTCATCAGCTATTTGAAAAGCAAGCCCAATATTTTTTCCGTAAGATTCTAGTGCATTCTTCTCTTTTTCATTACTGCCCGCAAGACAAGCACCTGTTTTAGTTGCTGCAGAAAATAAAGCTGCTGTTTTTAAATTGATAATATCTATATATGTTTCCTCAAGTAAGTCGGCCTCACCTTTGTGCTCCAATTGTTTTACCTCACCTTGTGCAATCTTAGAAGAAGTTGAGGATAGTAGTTTTAAAATTTCAAGATCACCATCATCTACCATAATTTCAAAACATCTACTTAAAAGATAATCGCCAACTAGAATAGAAGATTGATTTCCCCATAAAGCGTTAGAGGTTTTTATCCCTCTCCGAAGATCGCTTTCATCAATTACATCGTCATGAAGTAACGTTGCACTATGAATTAATTCTACACATGCTGATAGATTTACGTCTCGTGTCTCTTTTTGGTCGTATCCAGCAAGTTTTGCAGAACCTAAAGTCAAGAGTGCCCTTAATCTTTTTCCTCCTGATTTAAGGTGGTATTCGCTCATTTTCTTAATCAAACTAACCTTACTATCAAGTTTAACTTCGATTAGTTTTTCAACCTCAATAAGTCTACCATTAACAAGGTTTTTTAAGTCCAAGTAGGCTGAGTTAGCTGATTTTTTGAGCGGTATAACTGATCCCATAATTTCTAGTATTTATAATCTAATTTTTTAATAAAATATTTTAATTTTGAACTTTGATGACGCACCTTTATTCAACTGAAGGTAGAATAATAAATATTTAAAATTTATTTATAGTACTGATATAAGAAAAACACTATTAATCATTAAAATTATGTTCAAACTTTTCAAAAAAAAAACAGTTATTCCTCACGTTAGACTAACTGGAGTTATTGGTAACGCTGGTAGATTTAATAAAGGCATGGATCTTGCAGGCCAGCAAGATATTCTAAAAAAAGCTTTCTCAATTAAAAAAGTTAAACATGTCGCGATCTCAATAAACTCTCCAGGAGGTTCACCTGTTCAATCGCACTTGATTTATAGCTATATCAGACAACTTGCTGATAAAAAAAAAATTAAAGTTTTAATATTCGCAGAAGACGTTGCTGCTTCAGGTGGATATTTAATTTCATGTGCTGGAGATGAAATCTATGCTAATTCCAGTTCAATTATAGGATCAATTGGCGTTATTTCGGCTTCATTTGGTTTTAAAGAATTAATTAAAAAAATGGGCATAGAAAGAAGAGTTTATACCGCAGGTAAAAATAAAAGCACACTCGATCCGTTTGTGGATGAGAAAGAAGAAGACGTCAAAAGACTTAAAGATATTCAATTAGAGCTTCATGCAGACTTTATAAAGGTTGTTGAGACAAGCAGAGGAAAAAAATTAAAAGATCCTGAAAAAAATAATATTTTTACAGGAGAATTTTGGACAGGTGCGTCTGCTCTGAAACTTGGATTAATAGATGGGATTGGTAACGCTGATCAAATTTTAAAAGAAAAATTTGGTGAAGAAGTTGTTATTAAAAAATTTGAAAAACAAAAAAGTTGGTTGGGACGAAAACTTTCAGCTTCTGTTGAAGGCCAATTAAGTAACGCTCTTAATTCAATAGAAGATAAATCAGCTTGGCAAAAATTTGGTTTGTAGATGCCAAAAAAAATAACCAAAGCAAATAAAGCTTTATCTTTTCAGGATATAATTATGAATCTCCAAAAATTTTGGGGAAAGTATGGCTGTTTAATTTTACAACCTTACGACATTGAAGTAGGTGCGGGTACTTTTCATCCAGCGACAACACTAAGATCGCTGGGACCTAAACCCTGGAAGGCTGCTTACGTTCAGCCATCAAGAAGACCAACGGATGGCAGGTACGGTGAAAACCCAAATAGACTGCAGCACTATTATCAATTTCAAGTAATTATTAAACCATCTCCAAAAGATGTTAAGCAAATTTACCTCAAAAGCTTAGCATCTATTGGAATTGACACAAAGAAACACGATATAAGATTTGTCGAAGACGACTGGGAAAGCCCGACACTTGGCGCGGCTGGCTTAGGTTGGGAAGTATGGTGTGATGGTATGGAAGTTACTCAATTCACTTATTTTCAACAAATGACAGGAATTGAATGTAAGCCAGTACCAGTAGAATTAACTTACGGCCTAGAAAGGCTTTGCATGTTTGTACAAGGTAAAAAAAATGTTTACGATTTGGACTGGAACAACGAGGGGGTTAAATATAAAGAGGTTTTTTTCCAAGCAGAAAAAGAGTTTTCAGCTTATAATTTTGAATTTGCTAATACAGAGTCACTTTTAAAGAGTTTTGAATTTGCAGAGTCAGAGTGCAAAGCCTTACTTGAAAAAAAATTAGCTTTACCAGCCTATGATCAGTGTTTGAAAGCCAGTCATGTCTTTAATTTATTAGATGCTAGAGGGGTTATTGGGGTTGCTGAGAGAACAGGATATATAAATAGAATAAGAGAATTAGCTAAAGGTTCTGGTGCAGCTTGGTTAAGTACCCAGGTTTGATATGGCTGAATTTTTATTAGAACTGTACAGTGAAGAAATTCCTCATGGCCTGCAAATTAGTGCAAGAGAAGAAATTAAAAAAAATTTTTTAAAATTATTAGAAGAAGAAAGTATCAAGTATAAATCTGCAGAAGTTTATTCTACACCTACACGTTTAGTACTTTTAGTCCGTGACTTACCCAATGAAATTAAAATAGAGGCAAAGAAAGTAAGAGGGCCAAAAGTTGGAGTACCTGAAAATATTATAGAGGGCTTCATACGATCTCACCAGATTACAAAAAAAGATCTTTTTGAAAATATGGAAGAAAAAGGAAAATTTTATTGTTTTAAAAAACTTGCAAAGAAAATTCCCACAGAAGATGTTTTAGCTAAGATAACACCTAAAGTGATAGCATCCATTAATTGGAAAAAATCAATGCGTTGGTCCGACCATGATTTAATGTGGGGAAGGCCGCTTAGGTCAATCTTATCTATTTTTAACAATAAGCATCTTAAGTTTGACTACCACCATTTAGTGAGTGCTGATGGAATAATTATCGTAGATAATTTTATTGATAAAATTAAAAAAGTAAAAAACTTTAAAGAGTATGAATCTCAGTTAAAAGCCAATAAAATTTTATTAAAACAAGAAGATAGAAAAAATAATATTATAAAAAAATTTGTATCCATCTGTAAAAGTAAAAATTATCTCGAAAACTTTAATGAAAAATTGATGGAAGAAGTAGTTAATATAACTGAAAATCCAAGTGTTATTTTAGCCGATTTTGATAAAGAATATTTAAGTATTCCTGAAGAAATTATTATTTCGACGCTCCAAAGACATCAAAGATATTTTCCATTATTTGATTCAAAAAATAGATTAACAAATAATTTTTTAATTGTTGCTAACAAACCTGACACTCAAAATATTATTAGAGAAGGAAACAAGAGAGTAGTTTTAGCACGACTTTCAGATGCTAAATTTTTTTGGGACAAAGACAAAGCTAAAAATTTGATTAAACAAATTAGCAAGTTAAAAGAGATAACTTTTTTTGAAAAAATTGGAACTATTTACGATAAAACACAACGTCTAAGAAAATTAGCTGCTATTATTTCTGATCAGCTGTATATAAATAAAGAAAAAATTGAAATTGCAGCTTCTATTACTAAGTCAGATCTAAAATCAGATTTAGTTGGCGAATACCCGGAACTCCAAGGTGTTATGGGAAAATATTTTGCACTCGCTCAAGGATTTGAAGAAGATGTAGCAAATGCAGTTAGTGACCACTATCTGCCAACTGGATTATCATCCCCAGTTCCAAAAAAACCCTTAAGTTACGCAATTTCCATTATTGATAAGTTAGACAGTTTAGTTGGTTTCTTTTTAATCAACGAAAAACCCACAAGTTCCAAAGATCCATTTGCCCTAAGAAGAGCAGCAATTGGTTTACTCAGAATAGTTATAGAAAATAATTTAGAGCTAAAACTTAAAGATTTAATTTCTTATGCCATACGACTATATGTTAACCAAGGTGTAAAAATAGAAAACAATCAAGTTGAAAAAGAAATATTAGATTTTCTTAAAGAAAGAATGAGAAATATTTTAAAAGAGAAAAAAATTAGACCTGACATAATTGAAGCAGCAATCAGCTCACATGTCGGTGATAATTATTTGGTCCTTTACAAAAAAAGTATAGTGATGAATAAAAACTTTAACAAAGATATAGGTCGAGATGCAATTTATTCATTTAAAAGAGCATCAAGCATTCTTGACCATGAAAGCAAAAAACTAACCAAAGAATTAACTGGTCGACCAGATGCAGTTTTATTTAGAAAAGATGAGGAAAAATTTTTATTTGAAAAACTCAACGAAATTAGAAAATCATTTACCGTAAAAGAAGACAGAAAAGATTATGAAGAATTGCTCGCAAAATTAGCTGCCATAAAAGAATCTACTGATAACTTTTTTGATAATGTTGTAGTAAATGATGAAAATCAAGATATTAAAAGCAATCGTTTAGAATTAATGTTTATGTTCTGTAAAACTTTTAATTCTTATATCGATTTTTCGAAATTAGATGGAATTTAAATTTTTATTGAATAACAAAAAAAGCTAGATACAAGCTATCATGATTAAAAATATTTTTTATGCTAATAAAAAAAATAACAAATATATTCTTGATAGCTCAGAGAATTTTAACAGCGAAATAATTGGCTTAGTTTTATCAAGTAATCCAATGATTCTAATGAAACATTGGATAGGATTTCAACAAGAGTGGGTCAGAAATATTTATAGTCAATTTAAAGATCATGATAAATATATTATTTTGATGTATTTAATATCTAAAACTTGGCAAAACAACTCAAATTTATTTAAATTTCAGTCAATAGATGAATATTATTCTCAAAATGCGATTAGCTTACCAAATATAAGCCTGTCAGAAATATCGATAAATTTAAAGATTCCAAAAGAAACTATTAGACGTAAACTTGTTGAACTAGAGAAAAAAAATATTATCGAAAGAGAAGGGCAGAAAATTATTTTAGCTAAATTAGCATTGAGCTTACAAAAACCTAAAACTTCAATTAAACAAATGTCAGTTTTTTTGGAAAAATTATCAATTTTGCTATCTACTCAAGATTGGTTTGGTCCTTCTGTCAGCAGAGAAAAAATAGAACTATATTTTAATAAATATTATACAGTATTTTGGAATCATTTTTTCAAAATGCAAATTCCTTTTTTAACACGATGGAAGACAGTTTTTGGAGATTTAGAGTCTTGGGTAATATGGGCTAATATGGGCATTAATCAAAGTTTAAATTTAGAAAAAATATCTAAAAAGTTAAGTAAAGAAATTAATTCATCAGGAAATATAAGTCATAGTCTTTATTTAAGTCATGTTCGAGAAAACGAACCTTTACAAGGAGTAAATGCCTCATCAATTGCAGAGGTTTCAGGTATATCAAGAGCGACAGTGTTGAGAAAATTAAAAAGACTTTCAAAAGAAAAAATAATAAAAAGAAATAAAAAACTAGAGTATGTGTTAGTTAGCGGCGGAAAATTAAATGAAAAAATTCAAGCCAACTATTTTATAAATCAAAAACAAATAGCTACATTTGTAACTGATATTTTCAACCTAATTAAAAAATCACCTCTCAAAATATGAATATAATTTTACAATTCTCACCAATAATAATTTTTCTTATTATGCTAGGCGTAGGTATGAGTGTTAGAGTAGAAAATTTTATTGAAGTTTTTAAAAATTTAAAAGTTTTAATAACGGGCCTTTTATCACAAATAATAATTTTGCCAGTCATAGGGTTTCTGTTTGCAATTTTAGCACCGATCGATCCCGTTTTAAAAGTAGGTGTTATTTTAATCACATGCGTACCCAGTGCCGTTACTTCTAACTATATAACTAAATTAATAGGTGGAAATGTTGCTTTGTCAGTTTCTTTAACTGCAGTTACAGCTTGTTTTTCTTTTCTCACTATACCCTTTATATTACTAATTGTTTTACCCAATCTAATAGATGGAGCTAATGTCTTTGAAAAATTAAACTTCACGAAAACGTCTCTGAGTTTATTATTGATAACTACTTTACCTGTATTTTTAGGTATTTTTATTAATACAAAATTTTCTAAACTTGTAGAAAAAGTACGCAAGATTTATTCAATTTTTTCTTTATTTTCATTCTTAATTATAGTACTTGCAGCTTGGTATTCAGAATGGAATGCTGTAATTGATTTATACATATCAATAGGAGTTTTGGTAATATTACTTGCGGTAGCAATTTTAATTTCTTCATTCACTCTGGTAAATTTGCTAAATTTAAATGAAGCTAATAAGAAAACAATCATTATAGAATCTTTTATTCAAAATGCCGCGATGGCAATTGTAGTTGGAGGAACAGTTTTTGAAATTAAAAGTGGTTATTTAGCGATAGCTGTTCTTTACGCTTTAGTGCAGTACAAAATACTTTTTCTCTTATGGATTTCAAATAAATTTTTTCAAAATTTTAGCAAGTCTTAAAAGTCTCTTTAAGATTAACACTATATATTAACTCACAAAAGGTGCGTGCAATTGTAACATGTGAAATTTTTTACTTAGTAGTAGAAGACAGCAGTTTTGTGTGATTTAGACTTATTTTGTTTCCCCTTAATTAAATTAAGTTACACAAAACTTATTATTTTTAAAAGCTATTAATTAAATTCTAGAAATCAACGAGAACTTTATCGACACAAGTTGTATTTAACTTTGAAAAAAAATAATTGACACAACAACTGATAAGATAACAAGCCCCAAAGTTAAAGTGTTTCTTCTTTCTCGCCTTCTTTCAACGAGTATTTTTTTTATTAAATGATCAATATTAGGTCTTTTCGTCTTATCTAAATTATTTTGAGTTGTAGCATGAGAAGTTGAAAAATTTTCCGTAGAAAAGTTATTTTCTTTGTATTGTGAACTCATGTTAACAACCTACACGAGTGTAAGTAATAATTCAATAATTTACATGTTCACTATGGGTTGGAAAAAAGATAACAAAATATTTTTAATACTTTTATTTATTTATAGAGGCAACACTAAAGTGTACTACCTCCACAAAAGTTAAATTGTCTTTGGATCTTTTTTTAAATGTTTTAAGATCTTTCCAGTATTTTTGCCTTCTTTAATAGTATAGCCACTTGTACCACCAGCATTTACTTCTACTGCTTTTCTAGATCTACTTAATTGATTAACAAGTTTAGCCTCAGACAAATTTCGGCTGAACTTATTAAGCAAATGCGCATGTCTTTTTATCATCACATCTCCTTTTTTTGTTATTCAACCTACTTTTAACTCATGTAGATGAGCCACTTTTAAACCATGTGAATGGTTAATGAATCTTACTACAAATGAAACTAAGACGTCAATCTAAAAAAGCTAGCTCTATACAGGGAAAAAGAAGGTGCTTAATCTAATAACAAACTAGTATCAAAAGACTTTGCACTATGAGTAATAAAACCAACAGATATTCTATGAACTCCAGTATTAGATATTTGATTGATATTATTTAAGTCAGCATTACCAGAATATTCCGTTTCATATTTATTGTTACAAAGCTTCAAACATTTTTTTAATTGTTTTGTAGTCATATTGTCGAATAGTATTCTTTTAAATTTAAGGCCTACCACTTGATTTAATTGTTTCAAATTTTCAATCTCTACCGTTACAATTTTTTTAGTCTTAATAGCCTTATTCACTAAATCTTTTAGATTATCTTCAACACTTATATGATTATCTTTAATCAATATTTCATCACTTAAATTATATCTATGATTGTGACCTCCACCTTTTTTAACTGCATATTTTTCTAACATTCTTAAATTAGGTGTAGTTTTTCTTGTACAACAAATTTTAGTTTTTTTATTAACTTTTTGAGTGAATTGATTAGTTAATGTTGCAATACCAGAGGCATGATTTAAAAAATTTAAAGCAGTTCTTTCGGCAATTAAAATCGTTTTTGTTTTAGCTTTTATTTCAGCGATAACTTTATTCTTTTTAACCTTAGATCCATCTTTAACTTTACTTATAAAAATTGACTCTTTACCTGTAATTTTGAAGGCAGCTCTACAGAAGTCCAAACCAGCAATAACTCCATTTTGTTTTGCAATTATTTTTGCTTTTATACTTTTATTTTTAAAACTGATGAGCTTAGTTGTTATATCTCCAAAAGGTTTAAGATCTTCCTTGAGAGCTTGTTTAACAATTGAGTTGATATAGTTTTGATTTATTTTTGACACCGCAGTTTAGCGACCGATTTCAGTCATTCTTAATACTGATTTTCTTGCAGCATCTGAAATTTTTTTATCAATAATAATTTCATTAGTTTCATTTTTTAAGCAATCTAAAATTTTCTCTAAATTAATTTTTTTCATATAAGGACAAAGATTACACGGTTTAACAAATTCTACTCCAGGATTGTCAGCTTCAACGTTATCACTCATAGAACATTCCGTAACTAACATAACTTTTTTTGGTTTATTTTTATTTACATACTCAGCCATTCCAGATGTTGATCCCGCAAAATCAGATGCCTTAATCACATCGGGCGGACATTCTGGATGCGCTATGATTTTAATACCTGGATTAGCAGCTCTAACTTCCTCTACTTCTTGTGCTGTAAATTTTTCATGAACGATACATGTACCTTTCCAAGAAATAATTTTAACATTTGTATTACTAGCTACATAATTTGCTAAATATTGATCTGGAAGAAAAATTACCTTATCTACATTTAATGACTCTACAACTTTTACTGCATTGGCCGACGTACAACATATATCTGTCTCAGCTTTAACATCAGCAGAAGTATTAATATAAGAAACAACAGGAACACCTGGATACTTTTGTTTAAGCAATCTTACATCATCACCCGTAATAGATGCTGACAACGAACATCCTGCAGACATATCTGGCAATAAAACTTTTTTTGATGGATTCATAAGTTTTGCTGTTTCAGCCATAAAGTGCACACCACAGAGTACAATAATACTTGCTGAAGTCTTTGCTGCTTCTACTGCAAGTGCAAGAGAGTCCGCAGATATATCAGCAACACCATGATAAATTTCTGGTGTTTGGTAGTTATGTGCTAAAATAACAGCGTTCTTTTCAACTTTTAGTTTGTTTATTTTTTCAATAAGTGGGGCATGAATTTTCCACTCTATTTCAGGCACAGACTTAGAAATTTTTTTATAAATTTCAGCTGTTGATATATTAAACTGTTGTTGTGTAGACATACTTATTCTAGTTTACCAACTTGCAGTAAATTTGTCATTCATTTATTGTCGCATATAGTGCGCGGTCGTGCTGAAATTGGTAGACAGGCACGGTTGAGGGCCGTGTGGGGCAACCCATGAGAGTTCAAATCTCTCCGACCGCACCAAAATAAGAAAACTAATCTAAAAAATATAGCTATAAACTAATCTAGAGCTAGTTATTAGGATGAGAACATAAATTATATTGTAGAACAAAGTTTCCTCAACATATTTTAGAATTTGATAGCCAATTAAAATTCCTACAACTGAAAGTGGAAAAAGTATCATTGATTGCTTGAAGCTCTCAAGAGTAATCATAGAGAGATTTATATAAAAAGGAAATTTAATCAAATTAACAAATGTAAAAAAAATAACTCTTGTTCCAACATATATTTCTTTTTTCATTCTTAAAGGTAGAAGATAGATACTTGTTGGTGTTCCTCCAGCGTGAACACAAAAACTAGTAAAGCCAGCAATAGTTGAACAAACACTACCTTTTAAAAAAGATTTTTTAGTAGGAATAAGTTTATTTTTTTTAAATAAAAAATAGTGTGCTGAAAAAAGAAATCCCATCAAACCTACGATAAATTTTAATAGATCTTCTGAAAAATAAGAAAAAGTTATAGAACCAACAAAAATTCCAATTGCAGAAAAAGGAACTATTAATTTTAACGTATCGAGATCAAATTCTTTTCTAAATCTATATACAGCAATAAAATCAGAAAGAATAAGTATGGGCAAGATGACTGCTAAAGCTTGTCCTAAAGGCATAACAACAGTCATTAATGGAATAGAGATTAGTGCAATCGATCCTCCCAATCCTGACTTAGCAATACCAAAGATAATAATTGCAGGAACCACGCAAAGAAAAAATAAAAGATTGATCTCCATTTTAAAACTTAAAATGAGAAGGGACTAGTATTTGAACGTTAGTCTCATTAACTTTTAAATCTTCTTTATAAAACTCTGAAAAACTTGGGTCAAAAAGTCTTATTAAAGCAAAAGGGTAGGCACCATTAATTAGTACTTTTCCAACCACCTTATCTTTAAATTTGATTTCATCCGAAATTTTTAAATTATCTTTTGCAATAATTGGAATAAGTTTTCGTCTAACTTTATTTTTTAATTTCATTCTTGCAGTATTTTCTTGACCGACATAGCAACCTTTTTTAAAATCAATAGCATTCAATTCTTCAAAATTAGATTCTAAGCTAAATAAGTTATCTTGAAGATTTTTTATTCCTTGAATAGGTATCCCTTCTGCATGAGCATCCTTTAAATAATTGGACTTATCTACAATTTTTAAATTCAATTTTTTTATTGTAAGGTGTAATTTTTCAAGACTTGATAAAATTCTGGCTCCTAGTTTTTCTGAACGAGTGTCTAAAAAATAAGGACTTTCTCTATACAGTATGGTTTTTTCTTTAGAGCCTACTTCATTTTGAATTTCTCTAAATTTTTCTTTGCTAGTAATCCCTATTACATAAGACGACGACAAATCTTTAATTTCGACTTTAGATCTTAGTTTATATTTTGAGAGGTGTTTAATAAGTTCTTCTTTTAAAGTATTGTCACAATCTAACAAAAATCCTTCACTATTTTTTATAATAAAAAATTCATATAAATATTTACCTTGGGGTGTAAAAATTCCTGAAAATATTGAACTAGATTCACTTACTTTATCAACATCATTACTAATTATATTTTGTAGAAAATCTTTAGTGTCGGGGCCTTTAATGGCAATTAAACTTCGATTCTCAAGTATGATGATTTGATTTTTTTCCATATTTGCAAGTTTACAATGTATAATATATTTAAGTATTCATGTCTGAAAATTATAGTCTTATTGTTAAAAACGGATCTTGCTATGTTAATGGTAAACTAGAGAAAACAGACATTGCCCTAATTGGTAATAAAATTAAAAAAATTGGAAAAGTAGAGGCAAAAAATAACAAAGTATTTGATGCTTCAGATAAACTGGTTTTACCTGGAATAATTGATACTCAGACACATTTTAGAGAACCTGGCTCAACAGACAGAGAAGATTTAGAAAGCGGTAGTAGAGCAGCGGTACTTGGTGGTGTTACATCAGTATTTGAAATGCCTAACACTAATCCACCAACTTCTAATTTAGTTGAATTTGATAAAAAACTAAATTTAGCGAAAAATAGAATGCATTGTAACTATGCTTTTTATTTTGGAGCTACTCCTGAAAA
>Ga0308004_10000116_pt1 | contig 39135 bp, 53 predicted proteins | sample Neamet38_FD_203156 | JGI IMG/M metagenome (GOLD analysis project Ga0308004, IMG submission 203156) | Marine microbial communities from water near the shore, Antarctic Ocean - #38 | ecosystem: Environmental > Aquatic > Marine > Unclassified | place: Southern Ocean | collected 2014-06-06 | reverse complement strand
GTTGGAGCTGTTGGAGTTCCAGTAAGGGCAGGAGAAGCCTTTGGAGCTTTTCCATTTAAAGTTGATACTTGTGCAGCCGACATAACACCTGAAACAGATGTAGTTGCAACTGGAATAGTAGCGTTATCTCCATCCGAAGATTCAATTACTCTTGCTGCTGAAGTTCCTGAAATAGATAAATTTGTTGAAACATTATGATTAACATCAGTTGCCTTATTACTATTTGCTGTAATAGCTTCAGATTGAGCAGCACTAATTCCAGTTTTCCCACTATTAGTAGATATAGCAGTTGCTTGAGCTGAACTAATACCAGTCTTATTAGTATTTGCAGTAATCGCTGAAGCTTGACCAGTTGTTATTCCAACTTTAGTATGATTTGCAGCTATTCTAGTTCTCTCTGTAGATGTTGTTCCTACTTTTGCAGTATTTGCTATTACAGCAGAAGCTTGTTCATCAGTCATTGCTCCCCAAGCAGATTCAGTAGCTGCTGGAAGTGAAGCATTATCTCCATCTGAAGATTCTATAACTAAAGAAGTTCCATTAGCTGAAGCACTTAAATCAGTAGAAACATTGTGATTTACATCTGTATTTTTAGCTGTATTATTAGTTATAGCTGTAGCTTGAGCTGAAGTAATACCAGTTTTGCCACTATTAGTTGAAATAGCAGTTGCTTGAGAACTAGTAATACCAGTTTTAGATGTATTTGCAGTAATTGCATTTGCTTGAGCAGCCGATATACCATTTTTATTAGTATTCGCTGTAATTGCTGAAGTTTGACCACTAGTAATTCCAGTTTTTGAAGTATTAAGAGCTATTGCATCTGTTACTGAAGTATCTAAGTTTACAGTTGCATCTCCAGTATCACCTCCAGAAACATTGATGTTTGTACCACCAGCTACAGAAGTAATATCTCCAGTTGCACTTGATAATTCAGTCCAATCTGATGCTTGAGTACCAAGACATACCATTAGTTTATCAGAACCAGTATTGTAGTATATTTTCCCCTCAACTGCCGTAGGATTGTTCGCTAGATGCTGAATCACCATGTTTAGTGATTGATTGTCGTTTAGATCTATGTTACCTGCTACATCAAGATCGTGTAAAAATTTAATTGCCATTTGTTTATTTATTTATTTATTAATTATTAATTGAAATATGCCTTTCCAGAGAAAGTAGCTTTGAATGTTAGTGTTATTTGATTTATAGTATTATAATCTACCTGACCAATTACAACTGTTCCTGCCGAATCTACTACTGTTACGGATGCGTTTTTAGCTAAATTGTGATTTACTATCCAAGTAGCTGAAGATTCGGATTGTGTATGAATATAATTTTTATCTGCCGCTACACTTGATAGAGAAGTAAATTTAAGATTTCCACTAGAATCAGTAGTTAAAACCTCATCAGACAACTCTACATCTACTACATTTATAATGAATCCAGAGCTAACAGGTTTTGCTGGACTAGCAGAAGTTAATCCTGTTAAAGTTACTATTCCCTCTTCATTTTTACTTGCTGTAAAATCAGCGTGAGCATTTAAAGTAGTTTGCAAAGCAGTAGCTACTTGAATTAAAGTAGAGTTTATGCCAGATGAAGTTAAATCAATAGCTATAACACCGCCATAACCAGATGGAGTAGATAAAACAGCAGTAGAAGTAACTTGAAAATATACAGCATATTTAATAGCATCATAACTATTATTAATACATAGGTATTGATGGTGTAAACTACCTGCTTGATCAGCCACAGAAGTTATAGTTACTGTGCTAGTATAGTTACCATTAACCCATTCTACAACTCCTAATAAGTTTTTGGTAGATACACTCCTTTTCCTTGCAGGTTCAAATCCTTTGGCATTATGTATCTGACTATCTGATAGACTATTGTGATGCTTCATTTATTAATATGTTATTATGCCATGTCTTTTACTAACAGAACCACTACCGCTACAGTAGCTACAACTTCCACAGCCCTTCCACTCAGGATATAAGCTTTGATTGTCATCTAAATATAAGTGCATCTTCTTTTTAAAAGTATCTGCCTTTTTATAAGTTTCTTGTCGTAAATAATTTAATTTCTTTTCATTAACAGGGCTTGTAAAATCTGCCATGTTATCTACAACACCTTGAGATGTTGTATTGTATGTTATGTCTGGTAATATTTCAAATTTAACACAAAATGCTAAATAATCTTTAATATAATCATTTACTAAAGTTACATATCCACCTTGTGAAACAGCATCATATAAGTCTTTACCTAAAAATGGTCTAACATGATTAAGCTCTGCTATTTCTATAAAAGTAGGCAACACTAAATGCTTGTCAAAATTAGCATTAGTCATTGCTCTTAGTACCACCTCTGCTCTAGTTATTAGTGCCATCTTCTTCTTTTTTAATAGTTGATTCTTCTTTTACCTCTTCCTTCTTAGATGCAGACCTTTCTTCTATAAGAGCTTTTAATTCTTCATCTGTAAGCTCTGGTAAATGAAATATCTCTCTTCCCTCTCTAATTGTAATAAATTCAGCAGGATTAATATTTCCTAATAAAGAAACAGGAGGTTTAGTGTAAAAACTTAAATCATTAGCACTAATTCCTCTTTCAACTTTTAATATTTTCTTTAAAACCTTTAAAAACATTTGTTGAGGTTCTTTAATTACTGTACTCATTGCTATATCATAAGCAGTAAGTATTTGTTGATTATTACCCAACTGACCTGCCACTTGAATACCTGATAGTGCTGGATTCCATCTATGTGCAGATATTATATTGTCATTTGTGATTTTTTGAAGCTCCATAAAAGAACCATCACTAGTATCATTGATTATTTGAACATTTGTAGCATCACCATCACCATTCTTAGCTATAAATAATATTTTAGAATTATCTCCAGCTCCAGTTAGTTTAGCTACAGCATCATCTATAAAGTCTTGTGCTTCATCCTCTCCCATATCTGCATTTAACTCAACGATTGCACTAGGCATAAACCCATTTTTGAAGCGTGTAAGATTATAGACTCCTATCTGATTTGCTATACGAATATGGTCTAAAGCGGCACAGTAATCTGGCATACCATAATAGAAAAATGTGCTTTCATAGTCTGCAAAATGAACAATAGTTCTGTAAACATCCCCCTCTTTATTATAATCAGGGTACATTGGAAGCTTCCTCATATTATCTGGGTATCTTCTTGCGTGTTCCCAATCTGGATGCAATAATATGTGTTTGCCGTCTTTATGGACTCTAGCGGTTGTTCCGTCTTGATGAAAAAAGTTTATATAGCCTTGACCTACAACAACCTCCATATAAGCGTTTCCTAGCTTCCAATAATCTGATAATACTTTTTTAGCGACATCATCCATAGATTCACCATAAGCATTACAATCTCCTAATAAAGACTTTAATGCTTTATTTGTAGTTGTTAATCCTTCACCTACACTAAATGTAGTTTTAGTTCCAAGTATAGCTCTATGAGTAGAAGCAGATCTTGAAAGTTCTGATAATTCTTGTGGAAATAAATTATTTTTACCAAAAGGAATCCACTCATCTCTTAATTTAGTAGAGATTAAGCTAGTTTCTTTTGGTGCATCTTTTGATACATCCTTAGAAAATGAGTAACCTAATATCTTAGGACTCTTTTTCGTTTGAGTTAATGCTTCCTTTTGCTGTTTTTTTCTGCTCATTTCTGATAGTTTTCTTTTTTATTTTGAATTTAGGCTCGGCTACAACTTCCTCTTTCACTTCTCCTTCAAAACTAACATAAGGCTTATCTTTTAAAAAAGACAAAACCTTTTGGCTTAAAACAGAATTAAATGAAACTGAAATGCTATTTCCTGCTACCTCAACACTATCATCATCAGCAGATAAAAAATAATCCTTAATGAATATATATTTCATAATATTTTTTTGTAAAGATAAAAGAAAAGGGGGGATTAACCCCCTATTTCTTATAATAAATTAAAACTATGCTACAGTTTCAGAAGTCCAAGCATTAGTTATACCAACACTTGGCTGATATAAGTTAACAAAGCCAGTTAAAGTACCTGATCCAGAAGCATAAGTTGCTCCAGCACCATTACCATTAACTAAAAGCATTACTTCTCTTGGATATTCAGCGTGAACACCAGCAAGTTTTACAGCAGTTCCATTAGCATCTTGAAGTCCAACTCCTGTAGCTTGTTCTCCTGAAGAAAATTCCATGTAAGCTTTCTTTTCAAAAACTTTATCATATCCTAATATAAAGAAGTAAGTTTCTGGAGCAGAAGTATCACAATCATCAGCATAAGTTTCGCATAAAGCATAAACTCCACAAGATTCTGTTAATTCTCTTAATCTAGCATTAACTTCTTCAGTTACTTTTGGAAGATAAAACATTAATTCTATATTTACAAGAGTAGAACCATTCTCTCTTGTTGCATTTGCAGTGAAACCAGCAGTTCCTCTATCAAATTCAAATTCGTACCAAGTTGATCCTGCGAAAGCATCAAACTCTGAACCATGAGCATCAGAACCTGGTCCTGATCCAGCAGTAGCATAAGCTACAGTACCCAATCCTCCTTGTTCCATTAGCCAGATTCTTTTTAATCCACCTCTTCGGTTTCTGTCGCAACATATAATTGCGTGTCCTTGTGTTAAAGCCATTTTTTATTTATTTTTTATTTTAGTTAAAAACTTAGGGGAGCTACTAACCCCCCTAAGAGATATTATTAATTATGCAGTTTCAACAGAAGCAACACACATTTCAGGCTCTTTTACAGCAACACCCATAGAGTATAACATTCTGAATCTGTTTTCTTTTTCATCTTTATTATACCACATATCTACATCTTGAGCTTGGAAGTCTGTACCAACAGTAATGTTGTTTTCAGAAGTCCAAATAGCACACATAGTATCAGCAGCAGCATCAGGAGCAAAAGCATTAGCCATATTAGCTAAAGCAACATGATGAGTAGCAATATCAACATCCCAAGAAGGAATTACAACTAATCTAACACCTTGAAATCTTAAGTTTGAAATGCCATCTTGTAAATCTGCATAAGCAGCAACATGAGTTCCAGCAGCTCTTAATCTAAAAGCATAATCATCAGCAAAAGCTCTTGAACAGTATATTAATTGATTGTCCATTGCAGCTAATTCATTAGAACGAAGAGCTAACATAGCTTCTAAGTTAGTAAGTGCGTTAGTTCCAACTACTCTGTTGTTTGCTAAAGAGAAATTTCCAACACCAACTTGTAAGTCTAATGCTTTCCATACTCCATTACATAATCCTTGAGTGTCAGCTCCATTAGTTGCATCACCCCACCATAAGATAGTAGAGAAATCTCTTTTAATACCTTGCATTACAACTTCAGAAACGATTTCTTGGAAGATAGTTCCAGTCATATCAGCTCTATTAATTCCTTTTTTAAGTAATTGAGATTTAATATGAGAGAATAATACATTCGCTTGTTGTGCGTGTTCAACTTCTAATCTACATAATGTTAAAGTTATGTTAGTATTAGCAGATTGAGTACCATCAGCAGTAAAACTTGTTGCTGTAGTCATTGTTTTTGTGATGTCTTTCACAGAAGTGTATCTATCTAATAAGATAGAAGCTCCAGAAACATCAGTCATAACATCCATTCCTTTAAGATGTTCGTTTTCGTAAAATAATGGTGCTAAGAAATACTTTTGAGCATCTTCTTGCGACCAAGTTAAACTTGTACTAATTACATTTGCCATTTTCTTTTGTTTTTTTTAATTAATTTTTAAAATATATTTTTTTATCTTCTGCTATAGTATTAGCAAAAGATTCCCAAACGCTTACTTCCTTAACTTCTGGAGTTGGACTTGGATCTTTACTTGGTACTACACCACTTGGAGTTCCCTCCATTTTAGCAACTTTATAAGTAGCAATTTCTGCTTCTAATGTTGCAATGTAACCATCCTTTTCAACTATTGAACCATTTAATTCAACAATAGCTTTACTAGACTCTTCAATAGACTCTTCTATAGCAATCATTTTATTAGACACTTCTTTGTTGTCAAGAATCTTTACTTCTTTAATTTCTGATGATTTGTTAAACATATCAGAAATAAAAGTTTTTAAGTTTTCAAACTCTTTTTCCATTTTTCCTTTTTTTTGATTATTAAATAATTTTTCTACAATACTTGTATTCTTGTAGTCGTACTTCTTTATATCAAACATAGCTGCCATTTTTATAGGCTCTTCTACTAAGTTGATAAAACCTGCTTCTTGTGCTTCTAAACTATTAAACCAAGTTTCTTCATCCATCCAAGAACGGATTTGCTCCTCTGTCTGACCAGTCTTTGAAACATATATATTAATAAGCCTTTCACCCATTTTATCCATAAGGTCAGCCGCTTTTCTTAAATCATCTGAATCTCCAACTTCACCTCCCCAAACATTGTGTATCATATAAAGAGAGTTTTCACTCATGATTACTTCATCAGCAGCAAGTGCAATAACACTAGCCATTGAAGCAGCAATTCCTTCTATACGAGCAGTAACTTTTTGTGGCATCCTGCTTATAGCATCATATATAGCTAAACCATCTATAACAGAACCGCCTGGTGAATTTATCCTTAAAAGAACAGATGTATCGTTAGGGATTTGTTTTATCTCATTAATAAAAGACTTGGCATCAACCCCAAAATTACCAATTTCATCATATATCATTACCTCAGTCATTTGACTTTTAGCAATATTTTTTATACTATACCAATTCATAAATACAATATAACGCAATGTTTTTTGTAAAGTTTGGAAGTTAGTGGAATAAAAATTTAGTCCAAATAATTTGGTAAAGTAAAATATTAGTCTTTACATTGTATTCTAATCAAAACAAAACAAAATGGATTTCACAACAAAATTAGCACAATATGATGTTACTATACACAAAGGTTTAACTGATGATTGCTCTTTAGAGGGTGCGTTTAGTGTAGAGTGGCAATATTACTCAGAGTTTAGAGGAGAGTATATAAAGGAATTAGGAGTTTATGCCACAAGAGTAATTGGAGTGGTTTATAAGGATGATGAATCAGTTTTAGATGAGGATAGACAAGAAATAGATTCAGAGGATAAAGGATGGACTTTAAAGTCAGATACTACAGATATAGAATGGGGTAATTGTATTCAGCCTATGGACTTATATGTAGATATTAAAAATAAACAAATAATCGTAAACTTTTAATATGTGTGATAAATTAGCAACCCCTTGCTGTAATGCAGGGTATGAAAAAGATGAAGTAAGTGCTTGTTGTGAAGCACAAATATCAGAAAGTGGATTATGCTATTCTTGTAAAGAGCATACAGAATCAGAAGGATATATATGTGATGAGTGTGAAGATTGGTTAGATGAAAGAGATTTAGTAGAAAAAGTATATAACTGTAGATTTTGTGGAGAAGAATTAAATGAGGATAGTGGTTATTGCTCAAAAGAATGTCATGTAGCAGATAATACTGAAGGAGTATAAATAAATTACTAATTAAATTATAATAATATGGAAGTATTAATAAGCATTATGGTAGGGATTGTATTGTATGGTTTTGGATTTTTTAGTGGATCAATAGCAATGGCAGAAAAGAACGCTGAAATTCACAATGAAGAAAGAAAGAAAGCATCAATACATTTTAATCAAATAAGTGAAAAATAACTAAAATTAAATAAATGGGAAAAATGAAAGAAGTGTTTGCTCTACACCAACAAGAGCAAGATGATATTCAAAAATATTATTCAGAGATGTATATGATAGCTACATACATGGGTACTGAAGAAATGTTTAAAACATTATACAAAGCATCATCAGAAAATAAAACAAGTAATAATTCAAAAAAAACAAAAAAATGTCAGAAAATAAAGTAGCAGAAACTAAAAAAGAAACATTAAGAAGATTATTCATTGCCAATAACCTAGTAAAAGAAGATGTTTTTAAACACGCACATTATACAATCATAACTAGGGCTGGTGTAGACAAGATTATGTCGGCACAAGGTATAGAAATTCAATATGAATTAGTTAATTTATCTGATGACCATTCACATTGCTTGATAAAAGCAAAAGGAAAGATGGGGGATAAAATCATTCAAACCTTTGGGGAAGCAACTCCTAAAAATAATAAGAACGCATATCCAGTTGCTATGGCAGAAAAGAGAGCTATGTCAAGAATCGTACTAAAATTAGCTGGTTTTTATGAAAACGGGTTTTTTGGTGAAGATGAGTCAGATGACTTTAAAGCAAAATAAAATGACTGACTGGATAGATGATGTATTAGAGGATGGTGATAAAGAATGTACAATGTGGCAAATAGGTTTTATTGAACAACTTATGGTTACATCTGCTAGTAATTACTCATACAGTAATATTAATTTAAACGATTTAACATATAATGAAGCAGAAGAAATCATCAAAGATCTTAGGGAGAACGACTGCCCTAAAGACACTCAAGAACAATTTAAAAAAATGTGCAGAGCAGGAGTATTCAAGCCTAAAGAATGTTAGAAGGCTTTTCTCTCTAACAAGTAAAAGTGTTGCCACAACAATACCAATAGGAACAACAATACCTATAAATTATTTTTATGATTTTTTAAAGGTTATTCCAAAAAAATACTGGTGTATTAGTCCTGTTTTTTATCATCATCCAGAAAGAGTGTGTTGGGATGCTTTAGGATTCTTAGGAGAGAGTATTCACCGTTCTACAGTAAGAACTAAGTATTTAGAGCTTTGTTTTAAAAAATTAGATATAAGTATATCTGAAGTTTTAGATAATGAAGAGGAGTTATTTATGAATGAAATAGATAATAAAAAAAGATTCCTAATATCATTGAAACATCTTGAAGAAAAACTAGATGAAAAAGAATTAAAATTATTATTAATAAAAGCAAAAAAATTAAGTGATGAAGAAATTAAATTTGAATAGTACAGAGGAAGCTATAGTTGAAATTGTAGAATTAGTTTCTGGGGTTAAGAGAGAGGTTACTAGGGGTAAGTGTAGACAAAGACCTATAGCTTTATCTCGTAGTGTTTTGGGATATATGTTGAGGGATAATGGATGTACATCTCAAAGATCAGCAGAGATAGTTGGTAAGCATCACGCCTCTATATTAAAATATGTTAATGACCATGATTGGAATCTTAAATATTATGAAGAGTATAGGGATTTATATAAAAGCTGTCTTGATGAGTACAATACAGGCTATAGAAAAGCTAAAGTAGGATTAATGGCTAAACAAATAAAAGAATTACAACAATCAATAGAGCTAATAAACTTAGAACTATTATGATTAATGAAGAATATTTTACAACAATGTATAATAACCAGGTTAATGGAACGACCTCAATAGTTTCAAAAATTAAAAACAACAAAAAGATGGCAGACAAACAGTATGTAAATGGAATTATTATCAAGGAAAAAACTTTTGATAATGGTGGAACACAGCTTAAGATTAGTCTTAAGACTGAAGATGTAATAGCTCAATTAAAAGAGCTAGATGATAATGGTTGGTGTAATTTAATTGTAGCAAGAAGAAAAGAACCTTCTGATACAGGAATAACACATTACTCTTATGTAGATACTTGGAAGCCAACTAAAGGTGCTGGGCAACCATCTGCTAAGAAAGCAGTAGTTCAACAAGAAGATGATTTACCATTCTAAATAAATTAGGGGGGAGTGTCCACTACGGACAAAATATAACTATTAAATGTTTTTATTATTGTAACTCTCCCCTTTTTTTTAACTAACAAAACTAATAACATGAAATCTTATATTTTAAAAAAACTTATAGAAGGATATAAAGTTAATCATAGACATAGAGGAGTAAATCTTGTTGCTATTCCTTATAAATATTACAATGAAAAAATACTTGTCATACATGATAATAAGGAAATGACAATAGACCAAGACACTCCACTACTAGGATCAGAAACATTTGAAGATAAGTTTGGTAGAGGTACAAGCTATACTTTATTTTACTACAAATGGAATCCTAGTAAAAATCAAATAAAATTAGATTTATGAGTGAAAAACCAAATTATTACGCAGTAATTCCTGCTGATGTTAGATACAGTAAAAAACTGAATCCAATGGAAAGATTGCTTTATGCCGAAATAACCTGTTTAACGAACTTTAAAGGCTATTGTTGGGCATCTAACGCTTATTTTGGAAAGCTATTTGATAGAAATCCTAAAAGTATAAGTAGAAATTTACAGAATTTATCTTTGCATAATTTTATTAAAATATATTTAGTTAAAAATGATGCCAAGAATGTAGATCAGAGGATGATTTCTCTTGTTTCTAAGATACCTACATCAGCAAAAATACCCCCTCCACAAAAATGTGGAACACCCCCCCTCAAAAATGTAGAGGATAATACTAAGAATGAAAAGACTGTTTTATTTTCAGAATTTTGGGAAGCTTATAATGTAAAGAAAAGCAGGAAATTATGTTATGATAAGTTTATTAAATTAAGTTTAGATAATTGCAAGAAATGTGTTGTGTCTGCACAACAATATTCAGATTCAATAACAGATTCTAAATTTAAAAAACATCCTGCCACTTGGTTGAGCCAAGAATGTTGGGATGATGAAATCACTTCAAATATTAAGGGTAGAGTGTCAGGAGGTGAATTTGATGGAATGGTGTTTTAATGAGTTTTCATGAATACGGCATATCAATAAAAAGAAACTCAGGACAAGTTAAAACAAAATGTCCTAAGTGTTCTCAAGATAGAAAAAAGAAATCTGATCCTTGCCTTTCAGTTAATATAGATGATGGCATTTGGAATTGTCATAATTGTGGTTGGAATGGAGGATTAAAAAAACAAAACAATTTTATGAATGAAAAGCCTTTTGTATTACCAAAAGAGTTAAATGTAAATCAAGTTTACTCTGAAAAACTTATAAAATGGTTTTATGATAGAGGAATATCTGCTGAAACTATGATAAAGAATAGAATTGCAGAGGGTAAAGAATATATGCCACAAGTAGGTAAAGAAGCAACTACTATACAGTTTAAATACTTTAGAGATAGTAAATTAATTAATGTAAAATATAGAGATGCAGCTAAGAATTTTAAACTAGTAAAGGATGCCGAAAGAATTATGTATGGACTAGATGATTTATTAGGAAAGACTAGTGTTATAGTTGTGGAGGGAGAGATGGATAAGTTGGCATTTTATGAAGCTGGATATAAGAATTGTGTTTCAGTACCTAATGGTGCTAGTAATTTAAAGATGGAATATTTAAAAGATTTTCCTGAAGATTTAGAAAAAGTTTATTTAGCTGTAGATAATGATGAGCCAGGTAAAAAGCTACAAGAGGAATTATCAAGAAGAATAGGTAGAGATATTTGTTATAGAGTTGCATATCCAGATGGATGTAAAGATATTAATGATGTTTTAATTAGCTACGATAAAGATGCAGTTAAACATTGTATAGATAATGCTCAAAGCTATCCATTAGAAGGTGTGTTGAATGTAAATGATTTTGATGTAGATATTGATACATTATATGATCAAGGATTAAAAAGAGGTAATACTATTAATCATAATTCATTTGATAATTTATTTAGTTTTGCTTCATCACAATTAACTGTTATAACTGGAATACCTACTCATGGTAAAAGTAATTTTTTAGAACATTTAGCAATGAGATTATCTGCTCAACATGGTTGGAAGTTTGGTGTGTTTAGTCCAGAGCATTATCCTATGCAACTACATTTTTCTGTACTAGCCGAAAAGTTAATTGGCAAATCATTTAGAAAAATAACTAGATATGATAGGATGACTAAAAGTGAATTAGGTTCAGCTAAAGACTTTATATCAGAACATTTCCATTGGATAAGACCTGATGGTGATGTATATAAAATAGACTCTATACTTGAAACTGCAAAAGGATTAATTAGAAGGCATGGTATAAATGCTTTAATAATTGATCCATATAATAAAATTGATGCTAATATTGGAGGTCAAAACGAAACTAATTTTATAAATAAGTTTTTGACTAAGCTCACAATATTTAAACAAAAATATGATATACATATATTCCTAGTAGCACATCCTAGAAAGATGCAAAAACAAGATAATGGTTATTATGATGTTCCAACTCTTTATGATGTGGCTGGTTCTGCTAACTTTTACAATCAAGTTGATAATGGAATAACAGTTTATAGAGATTTTAAAGCTGGTTTAACTGATGTTTATGTCCAAAAAGTTAAATTCAGACATATTGGAGAGTTAGGTAAAGTTGAGTTTAAATATAATTTACAAAATGGTAGGTATAGTGAAGTAGGAGAAGCTTTGGATGACAACTCTTATTTAAAGGATGGTCAAGAAAGTATGTTATAAATTTTGATATTAATAAAATAAACCATTATATTGTATATGAATAAAATTAGAGTAGGCACTTTTTTTAGTGGAATAGGAAGCCCAGAACAGGCAATGTTAAATTTAGGAGTAGAACATGAGATTAAATTCGCTTGTGAAATAGATAAGTTTGCTAGAGAAACATATATCAAGAATTTTAGTCCTGATTATATGTATGAGGATGTAACTAAATTAGATATGAAAGAAGTGCCTTCTGTAGATTTGTTAGTGTTTGGATTTCCTTGTCAAGCATTTAGTTTAGCAGGAAGGAGGGGTGGATTTGATGACACTAGGGGTACTTTGTTTTATGATGCACTAAGATATTTAAGAGAACATAGACCTAAATATTTTATTGGAGAAAATGTAAAGGGATTGTTAAGCCACGATAATGGTAAAACATTTAGAACAATAATAGATTGTATTGCTAAAACTGAAAACAATCAATATTCAATAATGCCATTTGATAACTTAGGTTATAATGTTCATTATCAAGTATTAAACACTAAAAACTTTGGAGTTCCACAAAATAGAGAGAGAATATTTATAGTGGGAATAAGAGATGATGAAGATAATGACTTTAGATTTCCTACCCCAATCCCTTTAAAAGTAAAACTCAAGGACATTTTAGAGAAATCTGTTGATCCTAAATTTTTCTTAAGTCAAAGGATGGTAAATGGTATATATAAAAGTAAATTTATGGAGAGAAAGCCAATGGAGATAGATGGGGTTTGTAAAACCTTAAAGGTTGGTGGTGATACTCCTTGTTTTAAAGATGATAGAGTAATATCTCATAGTCTATATCCAAGAACTAGTAAGACAGGTAAAGGTGGTGTGGGTAGATTAAAAAAAGAAGATGGTACTTCATATTGCTTAGATACAGGAAATGCTCAAGCAGTTGAGGTTATGTGTTGTCTAACTGAAGCAACAGGGAATAGAGCTGGTTCTTCATCTGAATTTCTTAGTAGTGTTAATAGAATACATAAAAACACAGGCAGCATAAGAAGATTAACTCCTATTGAAGCTGAAAGACTACAAGGCTTTCCTGATGAATTTACATCTGGAGTAAGCGATACTCAAAGGTATAAGCAACTAGGTAATACAATTACTGTAAATGTAATACAATCAATTATAAATAACTTATTAAAATAATTTTATTAACTTTGGCAAATGAAATATAGCACTATAAAATCACTTTTAAGAGGTCAAGTTAAGAAAAATGCTAAAGTATTATGGACTTGGAAGATGGGTAAAGAAGAAAATTTTACTTGTATATATAGAAATTATAATGATAATCTTCCTATTTATACTCCACATCAATTACTTGAGAAAATAAATGAAAAAACCAATATACAGGGTGTTAGTTGATTTTGAATATAGAAACAACAAAAGAAGTAACTACATAAGAACACATATAAAAAACGGATTTATAGATACTTTTGCATTATCTAAAGATAAAGATGATATTTATAATCATATAAAAAATAAATTGTTTAGGCAAATAGGAAAAAAGGAAGGAGAAGTTGATATAAAAATTACAAATATAGAAATAGAAGGGAGATATGGAGAAACTAATGGATAAACACAATAAATACTATTATGAAAAAGGTAGAAACACAGACCAATATGATGGCAAAACTAGAGCTGGAGGTATTATGAGTGATAGTAGAGTGCCTGATTATTATAAAGGAAAAGAAGGCTATGAGGCTAGGAAAGTTTGTGATAACTTTGAACTTCCTTATCATCTAGCAACTGCCACCACTTACATTTTAAGGAGCTATCACAAGCACGATACTCCCGTAGAGTGTCTTACTAAAGCAATAGCACATTTAGAGTTTGAGTTAGATAAAATAAAAAGGGAAAAAAATGATTAGTTTTATAATGTCATTTTTTGGATATAAAAAAAATAAATTATTTGAAAATTTAGAAGAGTATGAAAAGACAAGAAAATGAATCTTACGAAGATTATCTTGAGAGAAGAAAGCAAGATAACATAAATACTAAAAGAAGATTAAAGGGAATTAAAGTCTGGCCAGGAGATTGGGGAACTTATGATTCAAGTGTAGATGGAGCAGTAGAAACTAGACTTAAATCTATGATGGAGAAATTAAAAAACAAAAAAGATGTCTAAATTAAACGATCCTAACTATAAAGAGTTGTGTAAGGAGTGTGATAAGAAATTTAGAGGATGTATTTGTAATAGAAGAGAAGGAGATGATGGAGGGATAGTACACGCAAGATGTTTGGAAAAATATAATTATAAATTAAAAAACAAAGAAAATGAAGAAAACAAAAGCAAAAACAGATAATGAAGTAATCTCTATTGATAACAATGAACAATACAGAGTTTGTATAGATTTAAAAGCTCAAGGTAATGCTGAAGGCGGTAAATTTATAAATGTAAAAGGTCTTAAAGATATGGTAGAAGGTCTTGAAGAAAAAGGAGTAAATAAAATGGTAGGATTAGTTTATGATGGAACAGATAGAATAGAGATACTTACTCAAAACATTGAAAACAATGGAGGTGAAAGAGGGTTTATACCAAATGCTAAAATAGTTGATTAGCTATAACAAGAAAGGAATGGCAAAACCAAGAATGACTCAAGCTGATTCTTGGAAAAAAAGACCTATTGTTTTAAAATATTGGGATTATAAACATGATATAAAAGAATGGGCTTTTAAGAATGATTTTAAATTAGGAAATGAAATATATTGTTATTTTCATATACCAATGCCTAAGTCTTGGAGTGTTAAAAAGAAACAAGAAATGCTTGGAAAAAATCATCAACAAAGACCTGATATAGATAATCTATTAAAAGGTTTAATGGACGCACTTTTAGAAGAGGATTCTCATATTCACACTGTATATGCTAAAAAGATTTGGAGTGATAAGGGTTGTATAGAGTTTTATAACTTAACTAATCTTGCTCTTTCATAATATTATAATCTTTAGATGTTTTATATCTTTGTTTATATATTATATTTCGGCATTGCTTTTCAGTTATTCCATGTCTTATAGATATATCTATAAAAGTATTTCCTATATGACCTTCATTGTTTACTATGAATTTATCAAAATCATTAAACATCATATAATTTCTTAATGCTTTAGGAGGTATTATGCCATTTTCAATAAGATGATATACCAAATCTTTAACTGTAAAATCTTCTCCCCACCTAGCTTCTGATTCTTTCCAGACTATATCTAAAAATTCATCTATAATCTCTTTGTGGTTAGCCATTTATTTCCACCAATTCTTAGGGCAATATATAAACTTTTCATCTATATTATTTTTTGCTCTTAAGAAACAACCACAAGCACCACATTTTTCTAGTATTTTAAGCCCTAGAGGGTTCTTATATTCATTACAAGGATTACTACGACATATATCCATTCTTTTGTCGTACAACTCCTTAGAAGCTATCTTTATTCCCTTGCCTAAAATTAACTGATAGAACAATTTTCTTAAATCTTTCATGGTGTAAATATATTAAATATTTTTAAAATATAGTAGACATACTTTCTTGAACATAAACATTGGATTGTGAACTAGTTATTGATGACTCAGAAACATATACTTGTTGAGAGTTAATAGATCCTGCTATTAAACCTGCTATATCTGAAGCAGTCCAATTACCTTTACTAGCATCTAAAGCGGCATTTGTTCCGGGAGTTAAACCTCCTTGTTCAAATTTAACTCCACCACCAGCAACATTCATTGCTGATAACTGACTCCTAAACATTTTAGTAGATTTTCTATTTATAACAGCTTCCCCACCTTCTAACTCAGCTACTCTTCCTCCTACTGCAAACTTAACTCCACCTTGTGCGTGTCTTGCACCATGAACCATTCCTCCTTTAGCAAACTTCTCTCCAGGAACAATACCTCCTTGTTCTCCAACAAACTTTTTAGATAAAATCATTCCAATTTGAGCAGCTATTAAAGCAGACATAATAGGTGCAGCTACAATAGCTCCAACTCCTGTTTGTTCAGAAACCTTTGTTATAGCTACTGCTCCATTAATTAATGCTGTTGCAACACTATTGGCTTTTTCAAGAACGAACATTTTTCTCTTAATAACCATTATCTTTTCTTCCTTTATAGCTTCTTGAGCAACTTGACTATCATCAAACTGTTCTTGCATTGCGGCAGTGTCTTGACCAGCAGCTTCAGCCTGTTCTAGTTTAATTCTAAAAGCATTTTCTCTATCTGCGTTTTCTCCTTCAAACTGTTCATTTAATTTCTTGATAGCAAAGTCAGCTTGATTTTGAGCAAATTCCATAGCGATAGCAGATGCCATACCATAAACTTCTGATATTTTAGCTAATCTAGCATCTTCTAAAGCATTTAATTTATCACTTAAATCTTCAGCAATTTCTAGCTTTCTTGCTGCAAATGCTTGTTCATTTAACTCTCCGTTAGCAAATCTTCTTTTAGCAATAGCTAATTCTTCATCTGCTATTTTAGTAGCATGGTCTACTTTTTCTTTATTTACTCTAAAGAAATTTATTATACCTTGATCTTCTCTTGCTATCCTAGACTCAAAAGCTGCTTGATTGTTTTGATTTCTTTCTTCATCAAACTTTATATTAGCAGCTATTATTTTTTTATTAAATTCATCATCAATTTGTGTTTGAATAAGCCCATTAGTTTTAATTTTAGCGTTTTCTTCTGCTAACATTGCTTCCATTAACCTTAATCTCTCTTTTTGTCCTGCTTCACCTTTTGCATTTGCTTTTGCCCAACCTTCAATAGTAAGTGCTTTTAAAACTTTATATTTATTTTTATTACTAGCTAAAAACTTTTTATCTATTTTATTTTGGTTTGCATTACCACCATCCATTTGAGTTTTTAAAGAATTTACATTAGATTCCATTAGGACTAACTCAGCTGCGTATTTTCTTTTTTGAGCATTTCTAGTGTTAGCTATTGATGCTATTTCTCTAGTTTCTTGATCTTCTATATTTCTAATTTGTAATTTAAACAACTCTTTCCACTGATCTTTTGTTCTTTGTAACCTATGAACACTTAATGCAGATAAATCTGAAGCTGAACCTGACTTTTTTAAAGCAGCAGAAAGATTTGTAACTTTAGTTTTCATCTCATCTATTGTGATGTTTAATTTAGCACCATTACTGCTCCATTCACCAGTTTTCTTTAAAAAATTAGCTAAATCTTTACCTTTAAAAGTTTTCAAAAATGAGGATTGTGCTTTTCTTGCTTCATTAGCTGATTCTGTATCTCCATCTAATAATGCTTGATTTCTTTTAAATATTAAAGCCTTGTATTGTTGTATTTCTTTTAAACTAGCTAATTCATCTTCTGTCTTTTTAAGCTCTACTGTTTGTTTATTTCTAGTTAATTGTCTAAAATCCTCTAACTCATCTATATATAGTTGTCTAATCGTAAGTCTAGTTGTATCATTAGCATCTACTCTAAATTTATTCCATCCTTTTTCTTCTGTTTTTTTCTTACCTAGTTGTTTCTTTAAACTACTTAATAAATCTCTTTCTACTTGTGTTACTATTACTCTATTATCTGTAATTGCTTTTTCTTGTTCAGCATAAGACCTCATTTTTACTTTACCATCTTCTTCTGATATATGTCCTAAATCAATAGCGTTTTGTAAAAGTAATTGATCAAGTTTAACTTGTTTTAGTTTAAGTTGATTTTCTGAACTTAAACCATTAACAACATCTTCTTGCCTAGCAATTCTTACTCTTAAATCAGCTTGTTCATTTAATGAAGTCATGAGTTCCATTAACTCTGTAGTTTTCATTATCTCAACATCATATCCTTTTAAAACTTCAGAATGTTCTTGCTTTAATTTTCTTAAAGCGGCAGTTCTTTCTTGAGTTCCCTCAGTTAATAACAATGCAGTGTTTATACTTTTATTTAAAGCTGTATTCATTCTATTAGTCATTAACTCTACTTCGCCCATCTCATCTCCCATTGTCATTAAGTAACCAATTAGAGTTCCAAGTATTACAACAAAAGCTCCAACTCCAGTAGATGCAAGTGCTACAGCAAAAGCTCTAAAAGAAATAGTAGCAGCACCTGAAGCAAAAGTTAAACCTCTTACAGCAACAGCCAATGCACCAATTCCTTTATATATACTAGTAAATACCCCAACAATTTTTAAAAGAGCTAATCTTGCAATAATTATTTTAAAAGCAATGCTCATAAGGTCAGCAGCAACTTTTATTCTTTTCATTGCTGGTTCAGAAGCAGATAGTTTTTGAACCCAATTTGTTAATCCTTCTATAGAATTTCTTAAACTTATATTAAATATTTGTCCTATTGCAATACCTAATCCTTCAGTTGCAGATTTTAATAAAGTAAAATCACCCTCAAGAGTATTTAATCTTATTGCTGCCATTCTTGATATAACACCTTCAGCATTATTAAGGGTGTCTAGCCCTGATTCCAATCCATCTATGTTTTCAATTAAAGCTAGAAAAGCTGGAGCTGACCTTTTATCTAATAATTCTGTTGCTTCAGTTAAACCAAAAGACTCATCTTTCATCTCTCTTAAGGCTATAATCATTTGAGGTAATCCCTGAACAGTTCTACCTAAATGTTTATTTAGTTTAGAGTTGGCATCACCTAATCTTAAAAAGATATTCTTTAAAGCATTACCTGCCAAAGAACCATGTAAACCATTATCAGCAAGTATCATCATTTGCGCAGCAGTTTCTTCCATAGTGAATCCAGCTGCTCTTGCGATTGGAGCTACAAACTTCATAGACTGACCAAATCTTTCAAGGTTTAATGCAGAGTTTGTAAAAGAAGCTCCCATAATATCAGCTACTCTTCCTGCTTGATCAGCTTCTATTCCAAAAGCTCTTAAAGTAGAACCAGCAATTTGTGCTGAACTTGATAAGGATTCTCCTGTTCCTGCTGCTAGAGCTAAAGTACCGGCTTGAGCTGCTATAATTTCTTTAGCAGTAAAACCAAGTCTTGCATAAGCTTCTTGTAATTTACCCACTTGAGTTGCCGTAAACACTGTTGTTTTTCCTAATTCTAAAGCTGAATCTCTTAATGCCTTAAATTCTTTTGTAGTTGCTCCAGATATTGCTAATACAGCAGCCATTTGACTTTCAAAACCAGCAAAAGAAGTTATAATACCTCTTAATCCTCCTATTATAGCTCTAAACGCAAAAGCAGAAGCAATAGCTATACTGGCAGACTTAAATATGCCAATCATTTTATTACCTCTTTTATTTAAACGATTTGCAGCGGTAGACATTTTTCTAGCAGCAGCAGCGTTTTGATTCATCTTCGCAGTCATTACTTGAATAGCTCTTGACTGTTTTCCATAAGCCATTGTACTTTTACTTAATGCAGAAAGATTCATTTTCGCTTCTTTTAGCTTAAGATTAAGAGAATCTAATTGCTTAAGGTTTGCTTTAAACTCGTAAAATGTTGATGTATTTTCAGCCATTGTTTTTTAATTTTTAACAGTTATTATCATCTTGTTCATCTATATATGGCTTTTCAGCATCTAAACCATATCTGTCAATCTCTTGTATTTCTTCTTTTTTTAAATATAACTTCTTTAAATCCTCTTTATCAGTATAAACTAAATTACAAATTGTACCATCTTCACTTTGTACTATTAATTCATCTGCACCTACAACAATTTCTCCTTTTGAATTAACTGATAAACCTGATTCCCCTAATAAAGTGTCATTTCTTTTTTCTTTATAGTCAATTTTATTTGATTTTCTAGTATCAAGTCTTGATAGATAAGTAATCGTTTCTTCTCCCTCAACACTACCTGCTTTAATTCTTTTCTTTTTTGAATTATTTTTAGGTGAATAGTTTTGGTCATATTTCCATTCAATTAAATCAACTTCAGTAAGTTGTTTCTTGTTTGGCATATAATCTTTAATTCTCTGTACAGTCCAATATGTAGAAACTCCATCTATTTCTAAATGAACTAAATCAGTATAATCAAATAAATTAATATCTTCAGCAGTTAAAGCCATAGTACAAGTTCTTAACATAGCACCACCATTCATTTTATTATAAGCGTGTTGCCAATACTTACTAAACAATCCAGGACTAGTATAACCATAACCATCATCATAATCATTCCAAGATAAATTATAATAATCTATCTGATTTCCTTTATCCCATCCATTTATCCAATCCATATATGGATATTTATTAGTCATTTGAACTGTATTGTCAGACTTTAAAAAGAAATAATTTACACAATTTTGTTTCCCATAATAATTTAAAATTCTTAATCCAAATTTAGGTGTAGGATTATAGCTAGGTCGGTAAGTAAAATCTCCGTTAATTTGACCTCCAGTTTCATCCCACATAACAGGCATAAGAGGATTGTCATCATAAGAGTATGGGTTTTGCCAACTTAAATCACCCCATGCGTAAGCATTTGGTGCGTAAGGATGTGTATTTGAATGTTGGTTAGGATTAGGTTGTAATCCATAATTATTAAAACGATAAGTAGAGCTAAAAACAGTTGAACCTAATTCAAGAATTTCTTTTCTAAATCTTTTTTCATTAAGCTCTGTATAAGATTTATATTCTGTTAAACCATTTTGCTCCCTCCAATTATATAATCCTGCTATACCTTTATCTTTAGAGTCTTTTTTATATTTAAAAGTAACACTTTGAGCTAACTCTTTTATTATATAATTATCACTCCAGCTAGTTGTATCTAATTTACCTGTCCAATCTACTACTTTTCCTGAACCAAAAAATTGATTATAAGGCTCAACTTTGACTACTTTTAATTCTTTATCAGCAGTCCATTGTAGATTAAACAACTCCGTTAATCCCTTTAAGTAATCCATTTGTTTAGTACAAGGCAATATTTTACTTAAATTAAAGTTATAGTCAGGTATTATTGCAGAAACTACTGGATAAACAGACATTACCATCTCTGCTGCATCACCCCACATATCCCAAACAGAAGAATTATTTACTCCTATAACTCTATATGAAATCCAATCTCCAGCATTAAGAGTTCTAACATGGGTTGAAGTTCCAGTAACCCCATTTGATGCTCCTGATGTTGAGTTGTGAACTATTTGACCACCAATCCATCCACTTCCAGATGATATAATAGAACTATTAATCATTAGCTGTGTTCCCATATATGTATTACTACCATTAGCAGCATTATTTTGAGAAACATATAGTTTACTGTTAAGCATAATAGAATAATCTCCAGTAAAAGGAACTGTATATCCTGTAGTAGAACTATTACCATTCCAATTATTACCTACATCTGTTCCTAAAACTATATTTGGGTACCAGTATCTAGTAGCTCCATGTGGACATTTTCCTCCTGAACTAAAGCTACCTGCTGCTGTTGTTTTAGCTGACCTTGCTACTCTAGCGTATTGACTACCATTTGCATCAAATAAATCTGTTTCTATATACTCTTCACCTGAACTATAAGGATGGCATAACTTTGCAAATGTTGGAGATTCAACAAAATTACTTTCTAATGTATATCCAATCCCTTGAAATATTTTATGTATAAGGCTGTAGGCAAAAATAGATGGATGAAAGTCCATTGAATTTTTTTGATAATCTGGAGTAGAAGTAGTATTTAAAGATTCAGCGTTCCATTCACCATAATTAACTAAACCAAAATGATAAGAATCCCCATTATGAGGATCATTATCCCAAGAACTTACAATGTTATCGTAACTTTTTTCTTGTTTAGATGAGTCCTCTTCAATAATAGCAACATCACATATAGTTAAATCTTCTAGTAGATTTGTCCAATCTATAGAGTCCTCAATTATATGACAAGAAAAAGCTCCTCCACTTCCTGAAACCCCCTCTTCTACTCTCATTAATCCTTTAAAAACATTTATACCATCCACACTTACTCTACAAGGTTGCCAATCAATTTTAGTTCGCACAGCACCAACAGCCAACATAGGCTCTAATATTTGAACATTATGTTGATTAGCAGGAATCATAAATGTTTTAGAGTAACCTGCTGCTCTTTTTGTTAAATCCTTAAGGCTTCCAATACTATAAGTTAAAGCTAAAGGCATTGCTTCACTATCAAAAATATCTAAATGATTCCAAGACAACTGGTCTACAGTATAGTTTACTACTGAAGTCATTATAGGTTCAGTAGTTGTTTGAAAGTCTGGATCTTGCTTTGTTACCTTTATGTAGTCTAATGTTAATCTAGCAGGTATGGAGTTATCTATAGCCTTTGCTTCTACAAGGTTTACAGCTCCATCAGCCCAATCAAAAGCTCTATTACCATCCATTTGTAAAAGACCTCCACTATATGCTGTGTCATTCCAAATTGCACTTCTTTTTAATGCACTTAAACAAACTGTATAAACACCAGGAGAGTGAAACTTCTTCAGTTGTCCTGGAATAGATGTTATATTTGTATCATCAGGATTTCCTTCAAGTACAGATAAAGTTGCATTAGTTATTTGAGATATTGAAATTTCAACTTGAAAACAATCTGCTCCTCCTGTTCCTACCATATCACCCCAATAATCAGACCTTAATCCAAGTAATCCTTCACTATCATAACATTGGTTTTTCTGAACATTTAATGATGTATCTCTGTATAAAGAGCCTTCATAAGAACCAATTTCTGTTCTAACAGATAAACTTCCTCCTATCCAATGAAATGGCTGTCCACTACCTAAAGAACTATCCCAATTATGACTGTGCATATAAGCAGATATATACCAACTATAATCTTCAGGTGCGTTCCATAAATCAGGACATATTAAAGAGTAATCATCCATATAATCAGAACCATTACCCATAAGCAAAATATCATCACCAGCAGCCTTTCCCATTACATCAAAAACAACACCTTCTCTTTTTGTAACATTATTTGAACTTCCTATTGTGTTTGAATTGTGCGTATAATATATGCTTCTTCCTTGAGGGTTAGCACCTTGACCTTGTGCATTGTAAGGCACAAAATGATTAGAAGTTATTGGGAATGGAGATAACCAAACAAGACCAACAGGAGCATAACTACTATTTTTATATAATGTAGAGTAAATTATTTTGTTATCATCAATATTAGTTCCTGGTTCAAATTGATTCCCATTCCAAGTTGCCAAATAAGTAAGTAGGCATCCTTGAGATATACACCCAACACCAATAGCTTCTTGTAAAGTACCACCTAAATAACTATTTAGAGCAGGAACAACACCTGTATAACATACTCTATTCATGTAGGGATCAACTATATTAAATCCCTGATCAAAATAAGAAGCTTTATCTTTGCACCCAATAAATTTCACTGTAGTTGTAGTTCCTGTTTGAGTTTCAGTTGTGAAATCTTTAGTTCCAGTAACTTCTCCTACTTCAAGAACACAGTTCTCTGCTAAAAAATTAGTCTGACTCATATTAACCTTTTTGTAATGTTATTTGCTCTGAAAAAGTATAGCTAAATTTAATAAAACTTATATTATTCTCTGTATTATATATATCAAAAGAACCAGGAACTATTAATATAGGAACTAATCTACTATCGCTATAACTAAAAGGAATACTAGTTGTATTTTTTAACTTTAAATTAATCCAAACCATAGAACTAGTTATCATTTCTTCTATATGTACACCTATCTTTCTGCTTACTGGTTGAGATGTAACAGTAAAAACATCTTCTCTATTATTATATAATGTTTTTCTAGTGTGGAGTGAAGTTGATGATGTTGGTATGGAATCATATATAACAGACTCAAAAGATGTTGTTTTGCTTTCAGTGCCATAAATATTTAACCAATCAAACCCTCCTGATGTGTTTCTAAATATGAATTTACTTCTATTACACTTACCATTGTTTTCTTCCTCAGTGTAATCTAAAAATGTAGGAGCAGCATTTCCTTGTCCATCTCTTTGAGTTTTTAATGCACTAGTAGAAGAAGCTCTAACCATAGGATATATAACTGCACCAGCTCCCACTAGATTTCCAGAACTATTAATAAGAGTATTAGCCGTACCACCTCCATTACCTAAAATGTAACCTTTTAAAGTATCTGGATGGCAAGGTATCTTATATAAATTACTATAATCTGAAACTTGAAACATGTGAACCCCAGCTACAGTTCCAGCGGTATTCATTACAGCTATATAAACCCAAAACTCATCCCAATAAGCTCCTAATCCAACAGGAAGATATATAGCATCATTTCTAGCATCACTTCTATTAATAGTATATGCTTTAGTCGCAGCACAACTATTCCAGTTTTGAGCATAACCAAATCCTCCACCGAAAAAATTGGGTTTATTTTGACTAAATTCATAATTAGGATCGGTTAAACTACCTCCCTTATTATCTCCAAGTATTAATCTATTTACTTGATGATGACTATGTGGGAATCCTGTAGAATGAAGAGCTTGAAGCTCATTTGTTGTGGTTGGTAAAGCAAACCAACTATCAGAATAAGCAAAATCAGTTTCATCATCAATTAATGGTTGATTTGGTGTGTTTGAATGTCTAACTGCTGATATTCTTAATCTAAACTGACTTCCTATGTCATCTCCACTATGACCATTCCAATTTTTAGAAAATTCACCACCTGATATAAGTTCCCTGCAATATCCCATAGAATTAAAAGTATAGTGCTGAGAACCTCCTATACTTTCATAAGCATTTAAGTAAATACCTAGCCCAACATAACTACCAGAATTAATCCAAGTTTCTCTTTCTAATTCAGCCTTTAAATAAGCCGCATCTCCAATAGTGTCCATAGCAGTAGTTAATATTGGTCTATATGCTGTTCTAAAAATATGTTTATCTGTGTGAACTACTATTGATGATGCCATTTTATTATATTTTTATATTGAGTACCCTTTTAATGTCTGCTGATACAACTCTTTTTGTATTTGTTGTGAATAAATCTAAAATTTCGTTATCAACTTGTTCTTTTATTTCACCAATCCAATTAGAATTTTTAGGTGATGTTCCTGCGTTTGTCCTTGCAATTTTAAAAGCTTGTGATAAAGCTGCTCTTCCGTAAATTCCTTTTTTTTGTCCTAACCATCTAACTAATCCATGAATATAATCACTTCCAGGATCAGCTCCTGCTCCTGAGAAACTAAACTGAGTAGGTGTTGGGCTATTTAAATCTAATCCATATTCTTTACCTAAAAGACTTATCTTTGTAATACCACCTGAACTAGTCGTTTCTATTCTCATACCATCTCTAAGGCTACCAGAGCTATTAATTGGCATTTTACTTCCACCCCTAGTTTTATTTAACTGTGAAGTAAACATTTGCTTTATTCTATCTCCCGCTATATTTATAATTGAACTCATATACTAAGCTCCTGAACCTGTAAAGCAAGATGAAGCCTGACAAGCTGCTAAAGAACTATATGCTCCTGTTCCATCACCAGGATCGTAACAAACACCACTTTTACAATTATAAGAAGCTGCTACAGCAGTTGGAGGCCAGTCGCTATTACAATCAATTTCAATGCAATTAAAAAATACTTCAATATTAAAAGAACAAGTTACTGTAACTAACTGGTCATTATGAGTTCCTTTCTCTCTACGCAACTGTATTGTTTCTCTTGGGATTAAATCTTGACAATTATTACCTGCTCCTACACAAGATAAAAAATTCCATATTCTGTTTTCTAAAGCAGTCATAATAATATGAACATTATCTACTCTCCTAACACCTCTTGGATTAGCTTTAGAATAAGGTCTTGCCGCTGTTATTACACAATTATAAACTTGTAATCCATTATTTATATCTAATATCCTTGAATCAGGGTACTGAAGATTTAATAAGTCATACTTAATATTGTGGTCAAAATTAATATGAGCTAGTTTACCAAACTTAAAGGTTGTAAAACCTGCACTTTTTGCACAGATTTCCATATTGTTTACTAATTGTGTTAAAGTTGTAGCCATTATTTCTGTTGTTTTTTTTGTATCTCTGTTACAATTTCATCAAACCTACTACAAGCGTTTTTCCAAGAAAGATAAGTTAATATCTCATAAAGCTTGGTATCTAAAACACTTTGAACAGCACTTTTACTATTATGAGTAAATAAACCATCAGCAGCTATTCTATAAACTGAGTTTAGCCATCCATAACCATCTATTGTTCCTTTAGCTGCTCTTGCTCCAACTGCATCACCTTCACCGCCTGAGAGGTTAGGGAACTGATCGTCAATCCCTGTTCTAACTTGGTCAAAAAAAAAGCGACATCCCAAATGGTTGCCATATCTAACGATTTGAACAACTCTTCTCTTTTATCAATTAAATTGTCATCTAAATTATCACCCTCCCCTCCTTTTTTAACAAGTATAGCTATTTGTCTAGGCATAAACTCTATTTTCCCTTTAGAAATCATTTCCGACTGTATTTCTAGTTGTTCTGCTTCAATATATCTACCAAATGTAGCTTCTCTCATTAAATCTTTAGGTAAAAAGAATTTTTCATCACCTATAGTAAAAGAAGATATGTCTATTGGTATATATTTTTCGTTTACAAAAGATAAACACTTCATAAGCTTTTCTGCTTCTTTCATATCCCAATGAGATATTTCCTCTTGAGTTAATCCAGTCCAAAAAGACAATATCTTTGTGTTTAAATCTAAAGCCCTAATAGCTTCCCTCCACTCTTCCTCAACATTTTCTTTGTTATCGCTATCTTGTTCTTTTATCTTAGATTCATGTACCTCTATTAACTTAGTAAACCCTAAAAATTTTCCCCACTTTACTTCTAGCCAAGATTCAGGTAATTCTACTACCTTTTCATTCATTAAAAATTCTTTCATCAGTTTAAATGTATTTTATTTTCTTTTGATGTAAATGGATGTACTAAAAGACTATCATTTAGTTTTTCTAAAACATCTACAGTCAAAGATAATAATTTATCTTCAAATAAATATAAATCTTCATCTTGATTTAAAGCTAGGTTAGATATATAGCCTTTAGTTGCCCAATATATATTATTTGGCAAAGACATATACCAATCTCTACGATTAACACCACCTGACTCCACATAACCTCCTAATCCATTGTGAAACTCAATAGCTTTTTCTACTAAAACCTCAAATCCAATATAATCTTCTTCAAACATAGTTACATCATCTATGACTTGGTGAATATCGTTTAAAAACTCATTGACTATAGAAGAATGTCTTTCGTTTAAATAAATTATATCGTTATTAATGCTCATTCTACAATATAACAAATAAATAATGGAACTTTATGGAACAAAAATATAGTTTTTATCTCCACGCCATTATTTTCCTGCCATTCTTAAACATATACCTCATTCTCATCATAAGTGCATCAGCAAAGTCAGGAGAATGTCCTAAGACGGCTTTCATTTCTTTTTTTGATAGAATAGATAGTTTTCCATCATTATCCATATTCTTTCTTCTTATAACTTCAAATTCTTCAATAATCTTGTTTCTAAGGTCAATATCATTGCATTTTACCCATATATTACCCACATTTATCTGTTCTGCAAGTTTATAATAGCATTGTGTTTTTAGATTCTGATAACTCTCTTTATCTAAAGGTTTGGCATTATTCACAAAAGGTTGCACTCCTTTCATGTAATGAGAGAGGTATTGACCTACTCCATCACTATCAATTATGATGTTTTTTTGTGGTATTTTGTGCATATCTGCTGTGTTTCTTATCAATCTCTCTACATTATCGGCAGATGTCTTGTCTTTTGTTATCATTTCCTTGACTACCATCCCATACCATACGCAAATCACTAGTTTATCACTACCAAGAAGAGCAATATCGCAAGAAAGATACCTTTCACCCTCATCTTCAGATACAGATGAGTTAGTGAACATATTTAAAACAGATTCATAGTCAAAAAGTCTATCTTCACCTGAATCATATTCCCAATTACCATGAAGTAGTCTTTCTCTTGAAACAGGATCAAGCTTTTTCAGTTGTTCCTCATAAAACTCTGATATATGTGGATTATCTGCTAATTTAGCCTTCACAAACTTCTTATGAGTAGCTAAAGTACCATCTCTATCTTGTTTATAGAAGTCATACACCCAATTTTTTGCTGGATTGCACGACATAAGCACTTTTGGGCGTAATTTATACTCTGAAAGCATATATCTTATTCTTGAAGCCACAACATTCTTTGCTTTTTCGGTGCATTGGTTCACCTCATCTATAAAAGCACCGGAAATCTCTAGTGAACCAAGTGAATCAAAGTTTGGATCAGCTGGGTACTGGTAAAGGTCTTTTAATAAGATTGAACTGCCATTAGTAAACTCAATAACATTACTTTGGGCATTAAACTTGTAAACTTGACCTTTTTTAACCCCCCAATCACTACAAACCATAAAAAAAGAGTTTAAAGTAGTTTCTTTAAGCGTTTTTAGCACTGCTCTACCCATTAACCAACGAGTGCCAGGATAACGAAGGCAAGAATACAACAACCAAGCTGCTCCAAAATATGATTTACCTCCTCCAGCACTTCCTCCAAATAAAACTTCACTTGTTTCATTGTCGTGAAGGTAATTCCAGGCTTTGTCTTGTTTAGGTGTAGGCTTAAAATCTATTTCCAAACTGACTTAACTAATGCCTTTACAGGTTTTATTATACAAACTATTAAAATAAGATATACAATAACTGGGGGTAAAGCAAATGCTATTGCTAATCCACCAAATAAATATTCTAAAATTCCTGGTTTTGTGTCCTTAAGACCTAAACTTTTTTTAATTTCTTTCATTATTCTATTATTCCAATGCTAGTTAAAAATATTATTGATGCTTCATCTCTATTAAATTTATTCCTAAAAGTTTCTCTTGCTGAATGTTTAGCATTGTCTGCCAACTGATCTGCATATAATACTTCTATAAAATATTTTGCTTCTTCACCTATCTCTGTATTTTCAAATACCTTAGTTTTATAAATAGCGTTCATTAATTCAAGTATATTATAATCTACAGATGTATATGAACTGTACTTGTCAGAATGACTCTCTGCCAACAACAAAGTATCTTCAATAAAAGTAATTGCACTAGCTGCTCTTGCAGTTACTCCCTCTACATTGATAAATGCCTTAAGTTCTTTAGTAGTTAGTTTATCATTAAGAAGAATGTAGTTTCCACCTGTAGAATACTCCAAAGCCCAAAGTGTTCCAGAAACAAGTTCAAAAGGAGCTGGTCGGCTATTTGTTTTTGCATCAAGTTTAGGTTTAAAGAACTTCTTTTTCTCTTCTCTAGGCTCTTCTTTAAGTATTGATAATTTCTTATTATCTCTTATCTTTGTAGGGGGTAGAGAGTTTGTGTAATCCGAATCCATTATTGAGTCAGATATTGTAATTCTTAAAGGTGTAGCTATTGTTAAATCCATTTTCTATGTTTTAATTTATTCTTAAAGTTTCCAAACTATGTTAATTATTTTGATTATATTAGCATCTTATTATTGTTGTTTATAAATAATATAAAAACCCCTTTAACAAAATCCTTTTCATTTTTGTTGAAGTGATGGTCAAGGGAATATTATAATGTTTCTTCAGGGGATTTATAATTAAACACAAATCCTTCCCCACCACTAGTAACATCAACTCTATCAATCACAATTCCTTTCATCTTTGCAATATCCTGGAGTAATAATCTACAGATATTCAAATCTCCTGCTTTATATCCTTGACTATATAAATCTTGCAACATTATAGCGTGTTTATCCATTTCATATTCTCTTTCCTCTGCAAATTGCTCTGCAAAACTCTCTAATGCCTTCTTATAATAGATACTAGCCATTCTTTTCTTAATTCCCCAATGAGCTTCGCAATACTCCATTATGTCAGTGTACCTTACTCCCCTTAAAATTAACCTTACAACCTCAGTGGTTCTTTTGTAGCTAACCAAAGAAGTAGCCTTCCCTGAGTCCTTAGTAATATCTAAAGCTGAACTATTCTTAGTTGAAACAACAGACTTAATAATCTTTAAATCTTGTTCCTTTTGGAGTAGCTTGGCATCTCGCCTATCAGCCCTTCCTTGATCTCTTTTATTCATTTTACAAAGTTACATTATTTATGTACAATATAACAAATAATAAATAATAAAGTTTGGAACTAAAATATATATTGTGCAGTTGGTGTAATAAAAGTTTAAAATCCGAAAATCTAGTGTGAATATCGTACTACCTCAAAATGCAGTCCTCAACACGCAAATAACACCCCCCCAGTGGTTAACACTTTGATAAAATTTATGCAATTATTTTTTTTGATCTTTTCAAACGCCCTCAAAAAATGGCTCTTTTTGATTGGTTAAGTGTTGACACTTTGCACCCCTCACAACCTCACAACAACAACAAAAGATGAGTAACTAGTGTAAAATAGAATCTATAAAAGTACACCCTACACCCCCCAAATTGAGCCACCACCACACACCCACACACACACCCAACGCCCACACCATAACAACAACCAACGAACCAACCAACGAACGAACGAACCAACCAACCAACGCCCACACAATAACACCCACACCACCACACCACGCACACCATAAGCCAACACCATAAGCCAACACAACACCACCAACAACACAACACCCACCAACACCCACCAACCAAAACAACCCCCAATATTGGAGGTTGTGAGGTGCTACAATAAGCCACAAAAAAACCCCCCCAAATTGGGAGGGCTTGAGGTGGTACGCTTTGAGTCTTACGCTAAGGGGAAAAGGTAGGGAGGTGCGTCATTCTCAAAGATATAGATTTGTAACCCCTTGAAGGTTTCTAATATCTTATCATTTAGGCTCATCCTACTCTCCAAATCGTTTGCAATGTATAGGGTTAAATTAAAGCTTGTTTGCTCATCATCTACACCACTACCACCCACAAAGCCTATATCTATAAAGTAAGGATGGTTTGAATGTTTAAGGGTGTTGTTCAAATAGTCCTTGATTTTACTTATTTGGTTTTGGACTTTGTTGTTGTGTCTATCTCTATTAAATAAGATTCTATATTGTATTTTCATAATTTTGATTTTAAGTTAGTAATTTATATTTGATTAATTAGTTGAGTTATTCTTGAAGTTGTGCCACTATCTAGGTTTGAGGAGTATTGATTTACTACACTAAGAGCATATTCCTTATTAATGTAGTTTTCAAGCTTTTTAATCTCTTCAAATTTAATCTTATGACATCCAATAAAAAAAGTATTATTTTCTACTTTGTTAATTGTATAATAGCCAATTTTTTGATTTGAAAACATTTGATTTGCCTTTGTATTATCCCATTTGAAGAGGTTTAAAGCGTTTATAATATTGATAGCTTGTTCTAGTTTAACAACTACATTTTGGGAAGTTTGAACGCTATAAATAAACTTTGGCTCTACCTCAATTTCATTTTGGAAAACATCACAATGCAACCTTAACAAATCAAAATTTAAACCTCTAACAACTTGCCCCTTTGCATAGAATTTTTTTATTTGCTCCTTTTGTTTTTGTTTCTTTACTAGGGCGTTTTTTGTGTTTTGCTCTTTTACTTCATTTATAAAATCTATACTATTAAAGGAGTTGAAAATATGAACTAATCTTTTATATTGTTTACCTCTTTTATCAATAGATAAATTAATTGTTTTATTATCTAAATCAATAGTTTTGATTTTATGAGTATTGATATAATTTTGAAATCTTGTAAACTCTTCTTTTATCGTTTTTAACCTATTTAGCAAACTTTGTTTGTTTTGTCTTGCTCTAGGTAGTTTTTTCGCTATCTCTTCACACTCCTCAAGTGCTACGCTTAACAATATAGAACTAGTAAAAAATTGGTTTAAATGTCTACTAGAGCTTATAAAATCGCTAATATGTTTGGATGTTGTTACACTATACCCTCTATCATTTACTAAAATTGCCCCACCTTTAAGGTGCAAACCTAGTTTGTAATGAGAGCCAAAAGAATAAAGAGAGTTAGAGTAAAAATACACGCTTTGCGTTTGGTTTCTTGCTTGTTCTTGTATCTTATTACTAAATAAGTGAAAAACTTCGCTTGTGTTTTGTTGTACAATTTTCATAATTTATATATTAAATATTAGTATTGAAAACGCGTAAAGCATCACCCCCCCAAAAGATAGGGCTAGTGCGTTTGTAATTATTTGGGTTGTGTTTGTGTTGGTTGTTTTGTTTGACATCTTAAAAAGTTTAATTTTTTGTAATTATTTACATTGCTAAAATACAATTTTTTTAATAATAACACTAAAAAAGTTTTTTTTATTAATTATTTTTTCATTATGTGTATTTTGTATCTAGTCAAAGGATGCAACAATATAAGCAACACCCCAACAAAAAAAAAGGAGCATCCACCCCTCAACACCACCAAAAACTTATTCCCTTGTAAATAGAAAATCAAGCGTACTTTTGAGTGTCGCTTGTAAATAGAAAATCAAGCGTACTTTTGAGCATAAAAAAACCCCCAATTAAGGAGGTTTCTTTTTTTAATTTTAATCGCAAATTCTAAGAAATGCCAACAAGAAAATAATTATCCAAATGTACATCATATATTTTTATCGTTAAGTGAATGTAATCCTAAGTTATTAGCTATTGTTTCATTAGCATCATATAGAGTTATATAAGCATCTTCTACATCTTCGTACATATCTCCATAGTCATTATATAGTTTGTTGTTGAATTGTAGCTTAATAGTGTTTATAGTAAACTCATCAATCATCTCTAAAAAGCAACTATTATCCATATATGTTTTTTGTGTTTTCATTTTATAATATTTAAGTTAATAACAATAAGTATGCCCACCATAATCTCCTACTTGAAACCTAGTTTCAATATCCTCTAAATCCTCCAACCCACTATAGTCATAGAATCCACTACCACTTTCAAATTCTTTCTTATCAAAAGCTTTTTGAACCATATCGCTAATCTCTTCCTCTTTGTTCTCCCACATCCACTCCTCTATATCATACTCATTAACGCTTGTAGGTACATCTACCAACACTTCTACGAATTTGTGCATAGTTACCCTTTGTTGGATTGTTACTTGCTTAAACTCTTCTTTTTGTTTTGTGATTTTAGTCATTTTGTTTTTTTTTATTTATTAGTTACAAGTTCTTTTAGCATTGTGCTTTTTATAGGCGTTATAATCTCCAAACCTTAACCCACAAGAACTTAGTATTGTTAGTGCCATCATTATCATTATTAATCTCTTCATTATTTTATTTTTAAGTTATTTAATTTTTTAATTTCTTTAGTTAGCTCACTTGATTTTCTCATATAATAATCCCTAGCTTTTTTCATATCATTATAATCATCTACGCTTATCTCATCATCCCTTAGCTCCATATAACATTCTTCTAATATATCAAGGGGTTGGTTAGGGATGTTTCTTATCTCACTATCTAACCACATTGATTTAATCTTATCACTATTTTGTAAGTAAGATATAAGATATTTTATTCTAGGTGTGTTAGGACATTTCTTATGCCATTTACCTAAAGAGTAGCTAATACTACAATCAAACTCTAAGAAATCATCTATCAAGTCTATTAAATCACTTTGGCTATCCACATCCCCATCTAAATCACTTATTAGACAACCATTATCAAAGTATTCTCCTAGCTCTACAAAATCTAAGTTTGCCTTACCCTTAAAGTCTAGTGGTACATAGCCATTAGCGATATGTTTTTCAATTAACACTTTTGCTTTTTGAAAACTAGCTTGTACTTTAGCATCTTTTTTAGTTCTTCCATCTTCAAACATATTTGTAGGCTCACATCCAAATCTCATATCCTCATCTAAATAGACATACTCATCAAACAAACCTAAGATAGCATAACCCTCTTCTTTTATGATACTATCTATACTTTTAAACAAGACAAAGGTTTTGACTTTGAGGAGGTATGGTTTCAATGATTTGTTCTTTGGGAAAAATTCCCATACTTCTTTATCATTCATAAACTCATCAAGGCTTTGAACATTATCCTCCAATAAAGGGTAAGAGTAATTTAAAGCTAAAACTCTAGCCATATATTCTTTTGCTAATTGATGAAATCTCCATTCAAAAGCTTCTTGTAAACTTTCAATATTATCATAGTTTTGATTCTTTTCATACACCTCACATCTATCATAATGATTTGCATCACCATCACTTCTCTCTAAATGATGAACGAAAAATTCATTAAACTCTTCTCTATCACTATCATCATTAGCACTATTAGGTAGTAATACATCAAACAATTCTATGTTATTAATACTTAACCTAAGACAATCAACCATATCATTACCATAACTAATATCCTCAACATCAAATCCCATATCTTCAAACATAATATAGTAATGTCCACTTGTGTGATTTGTGTGTATTCCAATATAAGGTAGCCACTCTTCCTTACCCATAACATTATCAATAAACCAATCATTGTATAGTTTTATCTCTAACTCATTAAGATTATCACTCTCAATATATTCATTGCCTAGTGTTAATCCATAGCTTTTCTCACCCCCCATTTTCTCTTCCCCATTAATATGTATGTAGTAGAACTCCATATATACATATATATATATAGTTTCTTCACCTACCTCTAAATCATCATTATTATTCTTGTTAAACTCTTGTGGAGTCATTTTTTCTTTTGTTGTTAGAAAGTCTTGCTTAAATGTTTTCATTGTGTTTTGTTTGATTAATATTAATTACATATAACAAAGACTTTTTTAGATATGCAAATTATATCACATTAAATATAATGAGATGAAATGAGATAAGATTATATGCAATCACGCATAATTAGATAAAACGAAATTAAATTTATGATGAAAATGTTATTTACATATAAAGAGGATTTGTACCGTACATTTAAAAGAGAAAATTCACCGTACATTTAAGCCTAAAATCCAGGATGACTAAAAGCCTGGACTGATCAAATTATCAAATCCAGGATGATTAAAATATAAAATAAAATAAGGCTGGAAAGCCAGGATTAACATCTCCTGGACTGATTAGATTAGCATATCCAGGACTGATCAAAAAATTCATATAAAGAGAAAGATTAGCGTACATTTGACTATAAAAAAGAAAAAGGAGAGCATTTAAGCCCTCCTTTATCACTTTCTAACAAGTTATAGTAATAATTACTATATTTTCAACAAAACATTACAATATAACAAAAAAAAAATGACATATTAAAGAAATAAAAGGATTTTTTACAGTATAATTAGAAATAATGAACAAATCTTGCTACTTGCCCACTTTCTTTGTCGTGTAAAAAGCCTTCCACTGCTTTTGGAACACCGCAAAATCCTTTCCCTGAGTGCCAGGAATCACTAGCAGATGGACTCCTCATATATTCCACAGTAACACCAATATAATCTTTAGCATCTAACCACTTGTGCTTAATCTTATGATGTAAATGATGTAAATACCAATATCTATGAGTAGTGTTAGCCCAATCTTGTGGTTTTTCCTGTGCCATTAAAAGAGGAAGTTTGTCCATTTTTGCTCCATCTCCATGCTCAAGTCCTATTAAATTACTTCCAAACCTATAATATTTACGATTTGATACACCACAATCAACATTAACATCATCTGCATTTCTAAACCAACTCTTTAAAGCGTGTGCCAGGTGAAATCCACTCTGAAAATCGTGATTACTCATTGAATGTACACAATCTACAGGAGCAACTTCTCTTAACATTTCTACACAATGTACATAAACTTGTAATGCAACTTCATAATGCTCCCACCATTTTCCATCTGTATCTTGATAAGTACCTCTAGTCGTACTTGACATTACATTATCTGTATGTAGAATATCGTTTCCTATGCAAAAAAGCACTCTATCTATCCCAAAACCTTTAGCTTTTTGAATAAGCCCACTAACACCCATTAAAACTCTTTGTATGGCAATTTCCATATTGTATTCTTCACCTGTTTCCCTTGCACTAGCATACTTTCCAATATGAACATCTGCTGGGTTAATAACCAATAAGTGTTGCCCTTCTTTATGTATAATTTTAGGGTATTTAGGAGCATTATCTTCAATAAGCTTTAAAACATTACTAAAAACATTTTTCTCATCAACTACATTAGGTTTAGTAACTACTGAAAATCGTAAATCACCACCCATGTTTTGCCAATGTTTAACTGAAATAACATCTTTCTTTTCAATACCTCTTTCAAGTAAATGCTCATCTAAAGCTGAATTGTGCGAAAGGTTATAGTTGAGGTTTTTTAAATCCCCTGCTCGGTGTTGATATATAAAATCAACTTCTTCATCCGAAAGTCTTAATCGTTTTCCCATATAGTAAAAGTATTGTTATTTTTTAACCTTCTCCCAACTCCTTCCTCCGAAATATGCACCAATGACTGTTAACAAGATTAATTGTAAGAGGTCAATCCAAGTGCCATCCACATGAAAGTCTATAAAACCTGCATCTATAAAGATAAGAATCATTGTACTTAAAACGAGAAATAAAAGTATAATTGGGCGTACATTTTTAGCTAACCAAGAGTCTGATTCCATATCTGACTTCCATCTAGCTGATACTTCTTGTTGCATTTTAGATTCATAAGAGTGAATTATCTCCTGAATCTTTCTTTCTGCTTCTAGCTTTTCTTCCTGGCTAGTAGTTAAGTTATCTATAACACCACCTACACTCTTTACAAGATCTGTAGCTCCACTTGAAAATATTTTACCTAGTATATTCATGTTATTTTTTTATTGGATAAACCTTCTTTTTCTTTCTTTTCTTTGCCATTATATTTATATGTTTTTAATCCACCTAAAAGTTTTCTTATACCATCTATTATCTTTCTTGTTTTGCTTTGTCAGGCAAACACCACATACTGTATCAGTTACAGTAAGTCTAACTGTGTCTATTATTGTTTGTAAAACTATTTTATATTCATATTGAATACTATCATCTCCCATTCTCATTGTAGTCCTCTCGTACATATTACTTAGATTCCACAGACTATCTGAATATTTTTTTTTGATAACTTTTATATCTCTTTTCTTCCTCCATAAGTCTTGCTCTAACAATACTTTCTGTTCTTTTCTGGAGTTTACTTGGTCTACAGCTTCATCTGCTGACCTGAAAAGACTATCTAAATTATTATCAAAAGATTTTATCTCTTCCACAGGCTCTTCTGATGAGAAGCATGAGGATAATGTAAGCAATAATATAAAACATTTAATTTTCATTAATGTTTTTTAATGTTTCTATAAACTTATCATTAAGCTTTTTATAATCTCCTCTAAGAATTATAACCTCTTCTTGTAAATCTTCTATTTGATTTGTAAGAGTAGTCTTATTGTCTATATATAAATAACCAATAGCGATAATACAGAAAAATAAACCCCCTGCCATTGGGTTTGCTGCAAAATCTTTAAAGTTTATTGGAGATTTCAACTGAAAAACATTTTAATAATAAAACCAGCAACAATACCATAAAGAACCCAAAGCGACCTTGCTAGTGTTTTCCTAGCAGTTGTGTTTCTATTTACTCTAGCAGTTACACCACTATCAGGATCAAGTAATCTTTCTGTAAGCATATCTAGTTTCGCATCCATTTTATCTAACTTATCTTCCATTGAGTCCATTCTATGTTCCATTAGTGCCATCTCCTTTACTATGTCTTTATTAGTTGCCATTATATTCTATTATCTAAATCAATATATTCTATGGTAACTTCATTCCCCAAAACTAATTGTCTAGCAATATCTGGATATATTCTTTTGTACGCATTAGTGGACTTTCCAATCCAACCATCTTTGATGATGACATTATTCTCTTGCGAATCCCCCACAAGTAAACATCCAGAAGTATGAGAATCATCATTACCGCAATGTATAAGAACCCACTTAAAATTAGGAACATCACAAACCTCCAACATACCTTTATGTATTCCAGGAAATCTTTTTGAGTATTTTTCATTGAACCCCCCTTCATCTCTAAAGTTTATGTTATATGTTCCACTAGGGATTCTAGTTTCACCTTTCACCTTTAATGCTCTATGCTCATCTTCTAATGTATAGGCAAGAAATCTCATACCCATTTCTGACTCTGTAAAGAGCAATCCATTAGTACAATCAGCTTGACTACTAAACCTTAGAACCTTAAGCTTCATTTTAGATAGTTGCTGCAAAAACCTCTAAATCACAAGCTGCTACCTGTGCTTCTGCTGAGATTACAAATGCTGCATTATGAGATACACTACCTGATGCTATATCTGCACTTGCAACAGCATCAAAGCTTACACCACCTAAGACAAAAGACTTCCCAGCTTCTAGTTTTATAACCATTGTATCTGTTCCAAATACTTTTAAATTAACATAATTAGTGTCATCTAAATTTGTTATTCTAATATATTTAACATCTGTTGCTTTTAAAATACCTTGACCTGAAGCTGCTCCAAGTTCAAGTACACTTGTAAATGCAGAAATAGGAACTTCTACCACTCTACTATAAACCTCATCTATAGAAGATACTGTTAATGTGTTTGTGTTACCATAAGATTGTCCATTTAGGGTAACTGAATCTGTTACTGTTACTGTTAAGTTTGCGTTTGTTACTGTTGTTGCCATTTTTTTTTATTTATTTAATTTATTATTATATTCCATTTAGATATTTAATTCCATCTAACTCCCATTCTTCTATACCTGTATTATCTCCAGTCCAAAAAGAGCCTTCTTCAGCAGTATATAAAGATATTTCTAAAGTATTTTCAAAGCTTAATATTTCATTATCTATTAACTCTGTTGTTGTTACAGTCCATTCACTTCCATCTACACTTGAATGAGCAAATTCAATTAGTTTTTTATCTAATTCATCAA
>Ga0308004_10000115_pt1 | contig 39184 bp, 31 predicted proteins | sample Neamet38_FD_203156 | JGI IMG/M metagenome (GOLD analysis project Ga0308004, IMG submission 203156) | Marine microbial communities from water near the shore, Antarctic Ocean - #38 | ecosystem: Environmental > Aquatic > Marine > Unclassified | place: Southern Ocean | collected 2014-06-06 | reverse complement strand
GGTGGAAACTGCAAATGTAAGAAAGCCCAGACTACCAATGGAGATATGGATACTTGGTTAGATGATCTGGAAAATAAAGAGCAACCAAAAGCTTGTAGTATTCAAGATCCGGACTGTGAAAATTGCGGTAGTTAAATAATATTTAGTATATTTGGCATCGAAGCACTTGTAAAAGTATCATCCCTCGGTAATCAAAAAGGGGATTAGAAGTTGGATTGTAGTTCCTAAATAAGGAATAGAGTTTTCTCCAATAGCTTCAGAAAGATTTAGTATAACGCTTAGTTAGGGTAAAATGCACACAGGTAAGTGCGGTGAAATAACACCAGTTTTATTATCCTTAGGTCCCGTAACACGGAGCACTGCTATGAAGAAGTCTAAATTGAAAAGAATTTCCAAGGGGGATAGGTCTCTTTAGGGGAGACTTACAAGAACAGAATCAAACATGCATATGATAACAATTCGAAGATTGGTATAGGTAATATACCAGCTGCGTATAGTATCATAAAGAACACTAATACTGAACCCTTCGTTAATTCGTAAGGGTCTTTTTTTGTCTTATACTCTAGGAAGAATATTATGGGTTGACATATAAAGAACATAGCTGCAAAGAAGTTATGGTATCTATTGTAGTTAACCATGTCATAGATCGATATTAGGGTAAGCGAAGCCAGCCCTATAAACACTAACAAAGGTTTAACGTTTCTACGGCTATAAAGAGCTGCGAGTATTAAGGTTTGTATTGTTATAAAGTATGTGAAAGATGTTCTTGTTGTTGGATGTATCCCAAGCACGGATATAGGAGTAACAAATATTCCCCAACCTTCTACAGCGCATATCATACTCAACAATATCACTATTGTCAGTATAAGGATGCCTCCTTTTGCCACTTTTATCCCATCACATTAAGTATTGAATGTTACTAATATATTATATATGTAAAGGTAAGAAATCCAGGGTGGATACGGGAAAGATTGAGAAAGTTTTTCTAAACTTTGTTTTGTATACAATTCTTTTATATATTTGTACCATAACCAACACAAAGACATTATGAATTTCAAACCTAACGGGGCATGGGTAGTTTTACCTGACCCAACATCAGAAACAACAGACTCAGGAATCATTTTAGATGAGGTCACTAGGAAATCACTGGAAACTAATATTCTAAAGGTATTAGCTGTAGGACCTCATTGTACATTCCTTAAAGTAGGGGATATTGCTACGATAGATCCTAGAACAGAAGCTATCCGAATGGATATAGATGATAAAGCCTGCTTATTAATCGGCGAGCACCAAGTACTTGGTAAAGTTTGATAACTAGTAGTATAAAAGTGGGGAGTCTGGGAGAATGGCTTTCCACTTTACTAAGTATTGAGTCTAAGATGGATGTAAAGTTAGAGGATGGAGTTATATCTTCTTACGATACAGAGATAGGGTTCAGTGGGTTAGAATTTTACATAAAGCTGTCTGTAGATATGCCAGAAGAATAGAAATTATGAAAAAAAAGAGAATAACAGTAAAGATTGATACAACTTATAAGTATCTTGGGTTGTGGAACGGATTATTTAACCTAACACCTAAGGAGCTTCGTATACTTGCAGCATTTATAGATGTAAACAGGGATCAAACCCCATCAGCTATGAACGCATGTAACATAGAGATCAAGAAGCTTGTTGCAAAACGTGTAGGAATAAAGGATCACAACACACTTAACAATTACGTTAAAAGGTTTAAGGACAAGGGTGTTATGCTTAAGAAGGAAAGCGGGTATATATTAAACAAGCTTTTAGAGCCGGATACCGATAGCGTAGAAATCCTAATAAAGCATGCACATTGAGTTAGACGCAGTAATATCCCATTTTGATATGAGAGGGTACGGAGTTATGATAGTTCAGGACTCTAAAGGAGAACTAATAAGAATTGAAATAGAGTACTATGAAGAAGAATACTAAAAAGAAGAAAGTAACTAGGTCTGCAGTACCGGTTACAGCCAAGGTCATAAAGGAAACACCTAAAGTTATTCCTACAGCAGTAAAAGAGGCACCTATTGTTCCTGCTAAGCCTCCAAATGTATTCAAGATGATGAAGTCTTTTGGTAGAGACATGAGTAAGTACGTTCTTGCTGGTGCACCTAACTGTTCAACAGAAGATTACAAAGCTAGGTTACTTACATGTGATGGGTGCGTACATTTGATGCGTAATGCTATGAGATGTGGTAAGTGTGGATGCTTGGTAGAACATAAAGCTAAGTGGAAGACAACTTCGTGTCCAGAGAACAAATGGAAGGCACAAGATCTTACTGAAATAAAAGCTGCTGCAGAAAAGAAGCGTTTAGAAGAAGAAGGTGAAAAAAAATAGTCAAGAGTTAATATACTTTTTAGCTAATAAATATAATTTACCTATAAGCAAGGTTGAGGAAATCGTATCGTACCAGTTCAAATTTGTTAATCAAGTTATGAAGGAAGGATCGTTCGCCCCTGTACGCCTACCTTATTTTGGTAAGTTTTCAGCGAAGAAAGAAAGAATAAAGCACGTAAATAGAATATCAGATGAATCTAAAGGATGATTTAATACATATAGTTAACAACAAGGCTGTGCCTAGTGCATATGCTACAACAATACTGGAGTTTAAGAGTCTAGATGAGTTGGAGTTGGGGTATGTCTACTTCATGGTAGATCATAGATCCCCGTTTTCTGTTTACGAGTGGGCTCAACGAGAAATAGAGGTTAAAGAAAGTGTGTACGGAGCTAAAAATTGGAAGCCATCTACTAAGGTAGCTGAGGCTTGCAGAAAGTACGAAACACTTATTGAGACCTCTGCAGTTAGGCTTCTCAAAGCTGCTACAGAATCTGTAGTTAAGTTAGAGAAGTATTTTAGAACAATAGATCTCACGTTACTTGATGATCGAGACAAACCCATATATTCTGCAAAGGATTTAATAGGTAACCTTGAAAAGATGGGTAAAGTGGTAGATGGTCTTTCTAGATTAGAAGATATAGTTAAGAAGGAAGAGCAGTCTAACAATCCAAACAGAGGTGGCGTAGAGGTCAATAAATACAGTATGTAATGGACTTTATAGAAGACTTAAAAAAGTATGATGATGCAATGAACAATGCGTATAATTTAATTACGGGAAGAACATCATTTGAAGATACACAAGAAGATATTTTACCGTTTAACCCTGAAGTAGGGGACGGTAAGGATGCAGCAACACTGGATATGATAATAGAACATTTCTCAAACAGAGAAGAGTATGAGAAATGTGCAGAATTAATGACACTAAAATCTAGCCTTGAAACTATTTAAAGATGTAAATAGGTTCAGGGAGCCGGCCATAATGTTTGAGAACAATGGCTACTATACGAATGCCCTTCCAGGAACCAGGGAGTACTACTCCTATTGGGATACAGAAAAACAAAAATGTCTTTACGGATACACAGTAGATGAAGGTACTGAGGACGAGGTAGTTATAACCGGGTTCCATTACTTCTACCTTAACTATTGCCCAATTGATAGGGCAGTGGATGAGGTATTACCTGATGGTACTATACAATCTAAACGTGAAAGATCTTTCCCAGCGTTCTATGATGGGGATCACGAATACTTCACAGAGATTGATGAAGCTAGGAGAACTAACAGGCACATGATCGTATTGAAGGCACGTCGTAAGGGATACTCTTACAAGGCTGGCTCGATGCTTGCTAGGAACTACTTCTTATTAAAGAACTCAAAGAATTTTGTATTTGCAAACAGTAAAGAATACCTTATTGGGGATGGTATCCTTTCTAAGGTGTGGGAATTCCTTTCCTTTATAGACGACAACACTGCATGGGCTCAGCCTCGACTAAGAGACAGAGAGATGAGTAAGATGTCTGGATATAAGAAGAAGGTAAATGGTATTGAAATAGAGATGGGCATGAAGTCCCAGATCATGGGGGTGTCCTTAAAGGATAACCCAGATAAAGTAAGGGGGAAGGCGGGAGAGCTTGTTTTCTTTGAGGAAGCAGGTTCTTTCCCCGGACTCCTTAAAGCGTGGGAGGTAACAATGCCTACGATGCGTCAAGGTTCTAAAACACTTGGACTAATGGTAGCTTTTGGTACCGGCGGTGAAGAGGGGGCAGACTTTGAGGCTATGGAAGAGATATTTTATAATCCAGCGTCGTATGACTGTATGGACTATAATAATATCTGGGATGAAGGTTCTATGGGTACCAAATGTGGGTACTTTGTTCCTATACATACAAACTTGGATGGGTTTATAGATGAGAGTGGGAATTCTCTTCGAGAAGAAGCCAGGGCACACGAGAGTGGTATGAGGGAGAAAAAGAAAGGAGCTGCAGATGCTAAATCATTAGATCAGTATATTGCGGAACACCCTAACTCTCCACAGGAAGCTACTCTACAGGTTACATCGAATCTATTTGATGTTGCTTCATTACACGAGCAGTATAACTACGTGAAGTCCAGAGGATTACAATCTGTGGGTACAGCTGGTATATTTTACTACAATACTGAGGGGCATGCTAAGTTTAGAATGGACGGAGATATTCGACCTATAATTAAGTACCCTCACAGGAGAGATGATGATAACACTGGTGGTGTAGTCATATACGAATCTCCCTACAGGAATAAAAGCCAACAGGTACCAGTAAATATGTATGTAATCTGCCATGATCCATATGGCCAGAATCAATCTGCGGATTCTTCCTCTTTAGGGGCGGCGTACGTAATAAAAAGACCTAACAATATATCGTCTCCGGATGATATGATCGTTGCTAGCTACGTTGGTAGACCAGAAACATCTGATGACTACAATAGGAATCTATTTATGTTGGCTGAATACTACGGATGTAAGATTGGTTTCGAGAATGACAGGGGTGAAGTGATACCTTATGCTAAGAGGCATAGACGTTTACATAAGCTTCAGGAAGAATTTGAGATGCTAGATAAAAAGAATCTGCAATCTAAGACGGTTAGAAGACAGTTTGGTATGCACATGACCGAGGCTAGGAAGCGCCAGGGAGAGATTTACATAAGAGATTGGTTAAATACTCCCCGATCTACTGACGAGAATGGGAAAAAAACACTAAATTTACATAAAATATTTGATTTAGCTTTACTTCAAGAGCTGATTAAATTTAATCATAAAGGAAACTTTGATAGAGTGATGGCATTCATGATTGGAATGTACCATACTCGAGAATTATATAATGCAGAAGTTAAAGATGTACTAGAGGATAGGGCTCACGACGAGTGGTTTGATCAAAACTACTAAAGTGGCATATTTATAAAGTATACAATAATTTTATACAGCACTCTCACAGGTGCTGTAATTTACTTAAATTTGTTCAATTATGGGATACGATAGTTTACCTAGGCAGAAACTGCCTATGAATAAGAAGAATAAGGAATGGAGAGAAGCATGTATTGATGGGTATATAGATCTATCAACCAACACTTCATCCATGTCCAATAGGAGAGATGAATTACGGAAGTACTATGATATGTATAACGGAGTTATTGATGAGTCTGACTACTCTAAGATACTTAAGCCGTATGGTAAAGCACGTAAAAACTTTCCCTCTACACTGAGGAATTTCCCTATAATTAAACCCATCATTGACCTTTTACTAGGTGAGAAAGCTAAAAGACCTCTAAACTTTACTGTTGGAGTTCTAAACGCAAACTCTGTAACCAGAAAAGAAGAGGCTAAGAACGAGAGTATCTACAGAAACTTACAGGAACACTTCGCTAACGCAGCTTCTAAAGCTGGGATAGATACCGGTATGGATCCTACTGAAATAGATATGCCAGAGCAAATAGAAGAGCTTTTCAATAATAGCTATGTAGATAACAGAGCTATTATGGGACAGAACTCTATGAACTATATCATGGCTAAAGAAGAAGTGCAGGATAAGCTTAACAAAGCTTGGTTCCACTACTTAGTATCCGGAGAAGTGTATACACATAGAGGGGTTAGACATAACGAAGTCTTCTATGATATACTTAATCCTATTGATGTTGATTACGATTTAGATCCAGATCTTGACTTTGTTGAGGATGGAGATTGGGCTATAGTACGAAAGTTTGTACATGCGTCCACACTTATAGATTACTTTCATGATGAACTTACTGATGAAGAATCTCTTAGTTTAGAAGAGCCACATGGTATGGGTAACTCTCATATACCTTGGCTAGCTATGGGATCATCAGGTCCTAATGGCAACCAGTTCAGTAACAGACTGATAGAACTTATCACTGTCTATTGGAAGTCTAGAAAACGTATCGGCTTTGTGGCTTTCCCTAATCCTGAAACAGGAGAGATGGAAGAAATGGAAGTTGAAGATGGATTTAAAATGCCTAAAGAACTTAAAGAACAAGGAGCTAAACTTGAATGGCTATGGGTTAATGAAGTTTGGGGTGGACATAAAATCGATGGTAGAATGTTTAAGGATATTAAGCCTATAACAAACCAACGCTCATCTTTAGACAACCCGTCTTTATGTAAACTACCTATTAATGGTAGAAGATATTCAGATGTGAATGCTGAAAATATATCCCTAGTTTCTTTAGGGGTACCTTATCAATTGACTTATAATGTGTACAAGTATCGTCTTGAGCTCGCTATCGCTCGCTCTAAGGGAATAATTGCACAGTTTGATATTAATATGATACCTAAGAAGTGGGATATGGACAAGTTCATGCACTTTGTTGAGGGTACAGGAATCGCTTGGGTAGATTATAATAAGGAAGGAGTTCAACTCTCTCCACAACATCAATCTGTCTTAGATATGTCTATCAAAACTATTGAGCAGTATATCGTACTCTTAAACTCTGTCATGGAGGAGTGGGAGAAGCTCTCTGGTGTCAATAGACAGCGTCAGGGTGACATTGGTGCCTATGAAGGAAAAGCGTCCAGCCAGCAGGCTATAATTCAGTCATCTCATATTACTGAGGATTTATATCGTAAGTTCAATCAATTAGAGCAACGAGATATGCAAGCTTTGTTGGATTATTCCAAAGAAGCGTGGGTAAATGGTAAGAAAGCATCGTTCATCATGCCGGATGGTATGGCAGAGTTCTTAGACGTAGAGTCTTCAGAGCATATGGAATCAGAATATGGTTTATGGATGACGGATTCTGGTGATGAGATTGAGAAGATAGAGATGGCTAGACAGATGAGTCAAGCAATGATTCAGAACGGTTTACCAGCATCAGCTGTAGTAGAGATGTTAGATTCTAAGAGTTTCTCTCAGATTAAATCTAATCTTAAGAAAGCAGAAGCTGCACAACAAGAGTTGGAAGAGGCTGCACAACAGGCTGAACAAGCTCAAGCTCAAGCTCAACTAGAACAACAACAAGCTGAGGTAGAGAATGAGAACATGAACAACGAGAAGGACAGACAGAACAAAATAGATGTTGCTGAAATCTCTGCGGGAGTTAGTCATGCTAAAAATGAAAATGACGCTATACTTAAAGATAGAGAGTTAGATATAAAAGAGGGAGAGGCAGATACTAAAGGATCTCAAGCTTCAGAAACAGTTAGATCGAATCAAGCTAAAGAATCCATAGATAAGAGTAAAATATCTGAGGGTTCCAAGAATGAATCGAAAAAACTAGCTGCAGCAAAAAGAAAAGAGAGTAAAAGTAACCCTTCTAAATAATATCACATGGATAGTGTAAGTAAGCTGGATATAATTAAGCAGTCGATACAAGGGAGCCTTGAGGTTCCTGCGTATGAGGCTATTGCTCAAGAGGAAGAAAGAGCTGCTCAGGCGGAGTCTCAACAAGGCGCCCCTCAGCAACAGGGTCAACAGCAGGCTGTACAAATGCCTCCCCTAGCTCCAGTTCCACCACCTCCAGCTCAAGCTATACCACAATCACAACCCTCTAGCAAGGAATTTGTCACTCCAGGTAAAACTGGTGTAGGATTAAATCAAACTTCCGGATCTAGAAACACATCTTTTGTTCAACCTGGGCAGTATAGAGATGGGGGTATTAAACAATATGAAGAAGGAGGACCTAAACGTCCTAAAGGGAAGAAAGATATAATGGCTCTTCAAGCTTTACTAGTTGATGAAGGGTACGATCTTGGTGAGTTTGGTGCAAATGGTGATGGTGTAGACGGTGATTGGGGTGAAGATACCGCAAAAGCTTATGCTAAATATACTAACAGAACATCTAGTGATAGTATTGGTACCATGGACTGGCTTAAAGGTCAGGCTCAGAGGACAACATTAGATAGTGCATCACAATCAGTGCAATCTTACGTTCAGTACCTTGCCAATTCAATGCTTCAACACTATGGATTTGTAAAGGACGATGAATCCTTCTTTGATGTGGATGAGGACGACTTACGAGCGGATGAACTTGCTTCTTACAAATCAATTTTAAGGGACAACTTAAACAAAGGTAAGGACGGTGTAGTAGATTACAGGGATTACAGTAATAAAAGTGATGTCAAGAATGCATCATCTAGTAGTGCAGCTTTAAAGGTTTTAAAATCTCGTGGAGTTGCTAATACTCTAATAGATGATTTCCTTCCTTCTGGAAGTAACAGTACAAGAGAAGCATTATATGCTTTAACTGGAAACGCAAACTACACAATAGATGAGCTTGGTAATGTACATGTCTCTGACAGTTATGATTTTAACCCGTCACAAAAGAATATAGAGAAGACGGGAGCATCTGCAGGTAAAGTGTGGGACGAAATAACTAAAGGTAAGTATGATAATCCTTGGCAGAACGCACACAGCGCTGCAGATCATATAAAATCTAAGCTACCTGTAGATATAAACCTAGGCTCGTACAGAGATCTAGGATTATCTTTAGATGAAGTTAAAAGTCTTAAGAAGTATGTACCGCATGAAACTAAGAAAGTTAGTTTATGGGACATGGCCAAGAATGTAACAGGTTACAGTGAGGGGGGATTCAAGAAGACGTACAAGAAAGGTGGAATTAAGGGTGACCCCCCTACTAACGCAGATAAGGCTAGAAAATATAGAATGATGAGGCCCGCTCAGGGAGAAAATTATGCATTAGATTTTGAGCAGGCCCCAAATACACACTCTACACATTTATCTAGAACATATGAAGCAGATGGGAAGTATTACTCTGCACCCTCTGTGACAAACGACAGGGCTCCATACGCTGATAGTGTGTATCATCCTCAATCTTTTAGGCAAGCTATGAATGCAGGCGAGGGAATCCCTTTCGATACTGAAAAGGAAGCAGCAAAATTTGCAGGAGGCTCCTGGAAATTACCTCAGTACCCTAGACCTAGCTTCGAGAACGGAGGGGTAAAGAATAAGAAAAAGAAGAAATACGAAGAATATACGGGACCAACATTTGACCCTTATAAAGATATAATGTCAGAGTCTGACAACACACAAGTAAACAGTACTGCGGAGCTTAATGCTTCATTTCAAACCTCTGAGGGTACGCATTGGAGTCCTGCGACAGGAAAGCTTCAGGATAACTGGGACGGAACCCCTCAATCAGGGGAGATTACACCGGATAATATTTTACCTGAGTTAATGTTTCCTGTTGGGAAGACATTAAAACTTGGAGCCAACGCAGTGAAGACTACCAAAAATATAAGTAAGGCTGGAGCTGTAACACCAGAGTATCTATCTACCATGTCTAAAGGGATTGTTAAGAAGGGAGATGACGCTATAGTGTCTAATATACTAAAACCTTCCAAGGCTAAGCAGTTAAAGTTAGAAGCTCCTACACCTTTTTATAGAAATCAAAGGTTAGCTGACAATGTAAAAGCTGATGGAAGAACTATCATGGACCCTATAGACTTAGTTAATGTAAACACAAGAGGGTCTGGATCAGTCCCTAACAATATGACTTGGTTTACTCCAAATGCAACTAAGTATAAAGATTACGGGAATGTTCGATACCAAACATACATGAATTCTAAAAACCCTTTCTATGCCCCTAAACCTGAGGTTTGGTCCGTAGAAAAGATTAAAGAAATAATGGGTAAAGGGCATGACTCTATATATGTAACTAAAGGTATAGGTGGAAGTAAAAGACTTAAAGATTTAGAAGAGGCTATACCTCTAAATAAAAACATAATGGAGGGGCTACATCGTACCCACAAGAATGGAGGAATAAGAAAGAAATTTAATCATGGGGGGTTAGGACCACATGATCCACCAGTATATGACCCTTACGCAGATTTATATTCAGCCTCTGATAATACATCAGTTTATAATAACACACAAGAAACTTTAAATACAAAAGTTAAAGTACCGTTCAACCCATTACTTGATGAGCACCTTAATGATAATCTGCCTGGGTATGTATCCCCTGTAATTCCTGAAGGATATGAATACGACTCTTTCAGAAATCTTAGACCTGAGTGGGATGGTACACCTAGTGGGGGAGAGATTACTCCTCACAACATTATACCTGAGGTTCTGTTTCCTGTTGGGAAAACATTAGGTCTAATAGATAAAGGGGTAAAATCACTTAAAGCTCTTAAGACAGTAAAGAATGTTAAGTCTACAGTTCCTACTATACCTGTACCAAATATTAACTTGAACACTGCTACGAATGTTATTAAGAAAGTAGATAATCCTTTAGTTGCTGCCGCTGTAGAAACTACAAGCCCGCTGAACTTACCGGGACAGGCTGCTTCGAATACATCCAATGTATCTGAACTTGGGTTTACACTACCTAAGTTACCTAAGTTTCCATGGAATAGACCTACACCTACACCTTTAACGGCACGGGATATAGCTTTACGTAAGGTAGAGAGGTTTTCAGGAACGGAAGGTGTGGGACTTAACAACATATCTTACTCTAACTCCCCCAATTTAAATTATGAGTCGTTTATGACGAGCCCTAATCCAGGGGAGGCGGTAAGATTTATGAATGAACTTGCTAGCGGTGCGGATAAATTCGACTCTGTTATAGCTAATAGAGTTAGAGAGCTTTCGACTACTAGAGGTACACAGAGGCTTGCAGACATGTATTCCCCATCTATGGCTCCAATGCTTAATTCTCATACGTCTTTACAGAAAGCTAAGATGCGTATAGATAGGCTACGAAATGCCCCAACCTATAATCGTATGGCGGCAGATTACAAGGCTGCCAATATAGTTGGAAATACCAACATTCAAAATTCTAATTTTGCAAGCAGCTCTTTATTTAATAATGCTGCGTACTTCCCTAAAGGTGCAACAGTTGGTCAATATGGGGTTCAGGTTAGGCCAGAAGATATGATGGGATTAGGTACTACTCACGTAGATAATGTTCCGACTATGCATCATGAGATTAACCATTTCTTACAAAAAGGAGAGAGAACGGTGTTGGATACAGAGTTTGCTAAAATAACTCCTAAAGATGACCTTTCTCCAGAAGCTATGTCAGCTTACGATTACTTCGTAAGGGGATCTAATGGTAACTCTAGGGAACCTACTGCATTCGGAGCAGAACTTAGGAGTGTTCTTATGGAGAAAGGGTACATGAAATACGCAGACGATGGGTATTTTGAAAATGTTACCCCAGAACAGTTGGAAGTTGCTTACCGTGAGCTGACAAAAAATCCTGCTTACAGACATACAACTAAAAATAATGATATATTTACGGCGGGGCACACCCCTACCTCTATCTCTAGTCCTCAAAGGATATTTGATTTTATGGGGCCTACTAAAACTAACTTTACCTTGTTAGCTAACTCTCTTAATCAGCTGCCTATGGTTGCTGGAGCTGCAGCCTTAGGTGCTAAGACCTACAGTGACGGGAAAGAGACTCAGGGTAATGGAGGAATATAGAAGAGAAGATAAGTAGTAAAGTGCTATATATTAATAACACCTGCATTATGTAGTGTTTGTATAAAAGTTATAGATATATTGCGTATTTTTGTTAACAATAAAACCAATAGATATGATTACAGAAGACGATAACGACGGGATCGCATTGGATGACATCACTATAGACGATGTTTTTTCAGATACCGGAGGAGATTCTCCATTAGGAGACCTTGAATTACCAGAAGACGCTCCAGAAGAGGAGCCTGACAACGGATTAGAAGACATCTTAGAAGGTGATGAAGGGGAAGAAGAAGAGGAGCCTGAAGAGGAAGAAGAGGATGACAACCCTGAAGAGCAGCCTAATGAAGGCGATGATGATGGCGACGAGGCTGATCCATCTGACTCTGTAGTAGGAGAGATCTTAGAAAGTCTTGGATACGAACCCTCAGAAGAATACGATGATACTCCAGAAGGGTTGACAGCTATGACTAAGGATATAGCTTCCCAGATGGCAGACGATAGAATAGATGATGTATTAAATAACTTTCCGTTAGTTAAGCAGCATTTAGAGTACGTTATGCAAGGCGGAGAATCACAACAGTTCATGTCTGCACATGATCCGAAGGCGGATTATTCTGCATTTGAATTGAATGAAAATGACACAGCATCTCAGAGAGCTATATTAGCTAACTATTTTGAGTTGAAAGGTCATGATAAAGCATTTACAAATGAGTTACTAGAAGACTATGAGGATTCTGGTAAATTATATAAAAAGGCTGCTGCTGCTAAAGGTGCGTTAAGCGCTTACCAGGACACTCAAAGAGAGAGAATGTATGAAACGCAGAGACAGACTAAAGTAGATGAGGTAAAGGCGCAACAGTCGTTTTGGGATGATATTTCGAATACCATCACTAACTCATCAGAATTTGCAGGTATAACAATACCTGAAAAAGATAAATCAAAGTTCTTCGGATACTTATCTAATACTATAGATAATGAAGGTAGAACTCAGCGAGATGTTGATCACTCTGAAGCAGAGGTAGACGTAAAGCTAGCAATTGATTATCTAATGTACAAAGGATTTGATTTAGGCGGGTTAGTAAACTCGAGAGCTAAAACAAAGAGTGTACAAACTCTCAGAGATAAGATTTCTGGCAGACAAGAATCTGTTAAGAGCGCGAAGAGAGCAACTAGAAGGAAAAAAGACGTCGATGTAGATGATCTGGATCTTTCGATTTAACTAACGGCAATATTAAACTTTGCATATAAATTAATTTAAAAATGGCAATACAAGGAAATAACATTAGTGTACAGAAGAATCATTACAATGATTCTCAAATGACTGACATGAACAGTCTAGCTAATGCTATGGTTTCTAGGCCAACGGAATTATCACCGATCATTACTCACCTTTCTGGTAAAGATGACAAACGTTTCCCTCTTTCTTTCTTAACTGAAGGTGTAGGTAACGTAAAGTCTATCGATAGATTAGAGTATGAGTATCGTGTGAAAACTCATTCGTTGAAAACTAGACCAATAGCAGCAGCTAATGGCGGTTCTAATCTAGGATTAGGTGGTGGAACATTCTACTTAACTTTCCCAGATAAATGGTTCATCTTCCCTTACGTTCTCGTAAACGGAGCAGGTGAGCAAGTACGTATCATGGCTGAACCTGTACAGGTTGGAGCTAACTATCGTTATACAGTACAATTAGTTAATCCAGACCCGTCTGCGAAACTAACAGCTGGAAACGATGTAGGTGCTTTATGGGCTCAAATGTATGCACCGGTAGGAGTTGACTTCTCTCGTGGTAATGCATCTAACTGGGAAACTCCTGGTAAAGTTCGTAACAAGATCGGTACTATTCGTAAATCATACCACATGTCTGGTAATGCTAAAGACTTCGTGGCTGAATTTACCCTTCCTAAGAAAGGTGGCGGAGCTACTAAACTTTGGATGGACTATGAAGAATATCAACACATGCTTTCTTTCAAAGAAGAATGTGAGATGTACTACTGGTACGGTCAAAAGACTTACGATGACAAAGGTAAATCTACAATGAAAGATGAAAATGGACAACCAGTAATTTTGGGTCCTGGTCTTTTAGAGCAGATTATCAATAAGGATACTTATTCAGTTTTAACTGAAAATAAGATCAAAAATATCATTGGTGACTTATTCTACGGAATGTCTGATGCCAATGCTAAACAAATCACTCTTTACACAGGAACTGGTGGTGCTCGTGAATTTGACGAAGCATTAAAAGGACACTTCGGTGGATCTAGCGCTAACTCGTGGAAGATTGGTGGAGAGAATCGCTTCATTACAGGTTCTGGACGTTCATTAGGTTTAACAGGTTACTTTACTCAATACGAGCACGTAGATGGGCATACAGTAAATGTTGTTAAATTACCTATGTTCGATCATGGTCCTATTGCACAAGCTCGTGACAAGCACCCGGTAACTGGGTATTCGTTAGAGTCTTACCGTATGATTTTTGTTGATCAATCTAATTACGACGGACAGTCGAATTTACAGATGATTAATAAGAAGGGTCGTGAGATGATGAGATGGTGTGTTGCTGGTTCTGTTGTACCTCGTGGATTTGACTCTGGAACATCTAGAGCTTCTGACGTAGACGGTGCATCTGTTCACATGTTGAAGACTGCAGGTATTGTATTGAAGAGATTTGATACTTCACTTGACATCGAATGTGTGGCATCATAACAAGGCGTTAATCGCGTGTCTATATATTGGTTTTTTGGTTGAGTTGTGGGGGATTAGTCCCCCACTTCTTTTACTGAAAAATAGTGGGGAATTATTCTTTATACCCGAACTAACTAACAAAGAACTATATTATGAGTAAAAAAATATTTCTAAGACGTAAAGAGATTTTAAATCATTTACCAAAAGAAGTTGTAGCAGAGGCTATAACAAAGTTAAGTAGTGTGTATGTCAACAGACAACCACTTAAAGGGTTCTCACCCGAAGAAGAGAAAAAGTATATGACTGGGTTGTTAGATGTGTCTCCGGAACATCAAGATTGGCCACGTCATTCTAAAATATTCTGGTCAGAGTTGACCATACCAGTAGGATTTACTGGAGTCGAGTTAGAGATTGGTCTTACCAAAGATGGCGAACCAATTAATATCATGGACTATTTAAAATATAAGTTTGCTATCAAGCATCCACATGTTGCGTTAACAGAGGCTGAGATGTCACAATCAGCTATTAAACGTTTCTACATACAGGATACTAAGAGAGATGAACTTAAACGATTTAATGAGATTCAAGTTAAGAAGGATGCTGACAAGTTATTTATTCAGTTATCATCGGATACTAAGAACATGAAGAGAGTTCTACGTTTACTATCAAATAATCTTAATCCTGACACTCTTACGTTAGAACAGATTGAGAATGCATTATATGATATTAAGAGCGCAGACCCTAAAAAGTTCTTACGTGTTGCAGAAGATAAGAATTTAGAGACTAAGGCTGAGATCGATGAGATGATCACTATGAGTGTTTTAAGAAAGATAGGTAACCAAGTAATCTTTATCGACGAAGTGATCGGAGAGACTATGGAGGACGCTGTAATCTATTTGAAAAACAAGAAGAACTCAGGAACTTTGACTACCTTAAGAGCAAAGCTTAAAGAGGTAGCTCTATAACAAATGTAATAATGTACTAAATGAATATTGAACAAATGCATTTGGCGATTCAGCAAGGAGTGGATAAGATTAATTCATTCCAAGCTGACTCGCTTTTATCAGAAGAGATAGACTTAGAGGTTAATAAAGCTATTAATAAGTTTATACAGCTGAAGTACGGTAAGAATAATATATACGGTAAGGGATTCGAAGAGTCCCAAAAGCGTATAGATGATCTCCGTACTTTACTTGTTGATAAACCTCTAAAGTGTAAGTATATAGCCGATAGCATCAATTCTACTTTTATGTATAAGTCTGAAGTCTTCCCAGAAGGTTACAGACATTTAATAAAGATTGTAGGTGAGGTAGCGCATAGATCAGATTGTAGGATACTTCCTTTAGATCATCAGCAACAGCTAGCCGATATACCTGAGGATATAAAAGTATCTAAGCAGGTTATGATGAAGTTTTCTCAGCAGGATGATGTATTCAATTCTCTAGTAGATCCATTTAATACTACGAAGCTAGATAAACCTATCTTTAGTGTTGAAGGTGATAATATCATAATCTACACTAATGATATATTTATAATAGAGAAGGTTAAATTAACGTATATAAAGAATCCCTCGGTAGTTTCACTATCTTTGGGCAACAGCTGTGAATTACCTATACATACTCATCAAGAGATTGTGGATATGGCAATTGGCAGTATACTAGAGGTCATTGGTGATCCTCGATACCAAACACACCAGAGTGAGTTAGGTAAAAATGAATAATAATTATTAAAATTTGTAAAAATGAGACAAGTTATAATTAGTGAATTAGCAGATGTATTTGCTGCAACAGCAGGTACAACAGTATTACAGATCAAAGATGCAAACGGTCAAGGTGCAGCATCAACTGACACAGCAACTTTAGCTGCTGCAGGTGAAATGAGAGTTGCACGTAAAGGTGCTACAACATCAGATGCAGATGATTTTTCTCCATGGATGAGAGGTAATGACATTTTAAGTGTTGATCTTGTTAGCTGGGCTGACATCGGAGCTGAAAGTCATGTAGCTACTTTTGTAGGATCTACTGCAGGTAAAACTGCCACGCTTAAAGTTATCATGACAACTCAAGGGTATGAGCCTTTTACACGTCATAACATTGAGTTCGTATCTGGAGCAACTGCAATAGCATCTGCTACAGCATGTGTTGCAGCATTTGATGCTCAGACTAAAGGCTTTGAAGGTGTTCTTAGTATGGATATTGGTACAACCCCTGGTACAGATGATCATATCGTAACAATCGTATTGAAAGACGGAGAGAGAGCAGCTATTGCTTTTGATGCGGGAGAATCTGATATTGTTATTACAGTGCCTAAAACAAATGCAGTAGAGCCAGTTGGAACTCCTGCTATGTTACGTGAATTAGAGATTGCTCAAGCAGGTAGAACTGATGGTAACTACGACCGTCTTAACCCATTCGCTGCTGAAGTAGCTACAAATATAGTAGCAGCTTCAGATTACGATATTATATCTGTAAGATATAAGAATTCGGCTGAAGGTCAAATTCGTGGTGTAGATAATGTACGTGAGCTTAGCATTGCTTTAAAAGTTGTTGCTGGAGATGTAGCTAGAGATGCGTTTATCGTAGCTCTTAAAGGGTTCTCAGAGTTAGCTTAAACTATTAATCTTATTTAGATTGTGTAGGGGTTTTAATAGCCCCTATACGATCTTTTTTTAAATTTCAACTTATGGCGTTATCATTAACAACAAGGATGTCAGGTGACTGTAAAGCAATTATAGTTAACTTAGAAAACCCGAACCCTCATGTAGAGTACAAATTAAAATTTACTCACGTAAGTTCAGGTACTGTATACACTGGGTTTATAACTATGGCGGAAGACTCATGGGCAATGTCCGGACTTACTTTAGGTGGATTATACCTAGTAGAGGTTACTACCTCGGTATCTGCTGCAGTTGTTGCGTTCCAATATCTAGTATCTACATGTGCTGTAGATAAATGCTTGGTTTTATTAGCAGATAAATTATTAAGTTGTGGGTGTTACTCTCCCGCCTGTTCAGCAATACTGGATAAGGCACAAAAAGTTATGTTACTTATAAAATCTGCACAAGCTACTGCGGCCAGAATTATGACCGAAGAAGATAAAGTGCTAGTAAGTGATGCAGATTCTCAGTATTTAAAAGCTGTTGAAATGTGCGAAGGAAATTGTGACTGCGGTTGCTAAAACAAAACTAACCTTATAGAAGTACCATGGCATATATATTAGCATCACCTCTAAGAAGTACCACAATAGAACTAACTAAGAATAGCGAACAGTTAGCGGTAGGTAATATTATATCAATTCGAAATAACGCCGCTAAGGAGGGATTCGAAAATACTGGTGTAATTCAGTCAGATTGTGTGTTAGCTTTGATTGGACTATCCATGGTGGTAGTTAAAATAGGTGCAAATAACCTATACTATGTTAAATTTAAATACAGAGGAAAATCTATTAAAACTCCACCATTGGAGTGCTTCATAGGTAAAGGTACTGTACTTGATGTTAGAGATTACAAAATATTAGGTTGTACAGATAGTACGGCCACTAATTATAATCCTGAGGCGGACACCTCTGTTGGTTGGACTGGTACATGTTACAACTCAACTAGCGGATGTAGTGACCCAACAGCTTCTAATTACAACCCTGCAGCTGATTCTACTAAGGATATTTTAGATCAAAGAGCTGCTAGTGGTAACTACTATTACTCTACATCTCTACCATATTTAGGAGCTGAATCTGGGGAAGATAGTGGGTTATGTATGCCATATCCATCCTTTACGCCTACTCCAGAAGATTCTGAAGTTCAAGTAACAGCGGAAATTAATGTAGGGGATGTTAACGGAGCATATCAATTTCTTGGTACTGTTAATATACCAGGATCTGTTTCTGAGTCATGGAGTTGGAATATGGGGAACGGTTCTACAGTAACAAATACACCCCAACCTTTTAATACTTACGCAGCAGGAACATACACAGTAATACTTACTGTTACCGCCTTACTACCAGGGGGGCATGGTAATCCACCCTCTTCTGAATCGTACACAGGTTCATATACATTCACTGTTGTAGCACCTGTTTCTGGGTGTACAGATGAAACTGCATATGGATACGACCCTTTAGCTACTATACATGTTGCAGCTGATTGCCAGAGATATGAAGATGCTTGTTTAACGAGTGCTGCAGGTGACCACCAATGTGCTCCGTTTAGTCCTGCATCTAACATACCAGACCCTATAGAGCCGTGGCATGTTGATAATAGTGGTATGTGCGCTTACTCTGTTTGTACAGATCCGTCAGCAGATAATTATACTGATATTTCAGATGAAAATTGTACAGACCTCGTAGCAGATGATACGTTATGTACATATACATTAGGAATTCCTGGATGTACGGATGCCACAATGTTCAACTATAATGCTGCAGCAACAACTGATAATGGAAGTTGTTACGCAATAAATAATGGATGTTTAGATCCAAATGCATTTAATTTTAATGATTACACAGAAACTGGTACAGCGAATCTTATAAATCCTGACCAGGCTGTAAATATAAATACACACGTAGCTGCTTCATGTACCTACGAAGGCTGTACCGATCCGGATGCAACAAACACAACCGGTGGGGAGGTAACTACACCTACAACATTTAGTGACTATACTTATTCTCCTCAAGAAGGGTTACCAACAGTTGGTGATGAATATGGAGGGGGAACTTTATATTATGCAGGTACTAACGCAGATGGTTTAACTGAAGGCTTTATTGTGGCCCCAGTAGATTACTATGAAGCAATAGCTTTCAGTACAAACGTATTTGAAGCCCCTTTCATTGGGAATATAAACTACGGAGATGATATATGTGACGTATTACAAACACAAGAAGGTGAAAATCTTTTAGCTGTTAATGCTGCTCTTAGTGGAACTTGGGGCGGATATGAGGATTGGTATGTACCAACTTCAGCTGACTGGGGGGAACTGCATAATTTTAACACTTTAAATGCAAATACGCTAGAACTTAACAGGTCTAAATATTGGTCTTGTACTACTCATAATATTGGAGGAGAGGTTCAGATTAGATATTATGATGGCGGCGGAGCATCAAGTGTTTCAGTTTCTAATAATAGTAACTGGCTTAGAGCTATAAGGCGAGTTATTTTGACTGGGTCTTCTTCTATAAACACTGACAATTGGGTTACCGTAACAACTGGTGCTACATCAGGGGATATAGATTTATCTAGTATTGTTTCAAACGACGACTGTGTCTACCCTTTAACAATCCATGAGGATACCTGTGATATAGAGCAAAATGAAGATCCGGGAGCATTAATTGTAGTAGAACAAAATACAATAAATACAAGTGGGGACACCCCTCAAATTGTTATTACTTCGGGGTCAACCCTGTCTAGTGATTACAGAGGATGCTGTTTAGGCCCTTTGGATGGTGGTGCAAGGCCCGATTTATCGGAGAGTGAATCTTTCAACGAAACTATAGGAGGAGTATCTGTCTCTACATACAATAAAATAACCAGAGAAAGAGTTAATGTTCAGGTTATAGATTTTGATCACCCTATTCTATATCTTGGTAGATATGGATCTGAAGCAGCGGTAGTATCATACAATCTAGGAGAAACTGTTCACTCATCAACTGCTGTATCAACATCTGCAGGAATAGCTCCGTCAAGTGTTGAAGGTCTTAGGACTTCTCTTAGTGGAGATGGATGGACTGGAAGAATAATTAAAGACTATGACTGGTACTTTAGAGTTGTAGTTCCTCAAGAGGATGCTGACTTAGGGTTAACAATGCAGCCACAATATTTAACCAACGCGTTAGGTGGAACTCACCCTATGGTAGAGTTGTTTGGTAACTCTGATATAGTTTCAGGGGTATACGCATACTACACATCAGGTGTAGCTATAGATCCTACGAACGAAAGTTCATGGACATCGATTACAGAATTAGTAAATGGAGATGTAACGAACTTCCCTGTAGGGTATCACCCTCTAGCGGATGTAGATGGTAACATAACTTCTAGTCCAGCGACACTTGATACAGGTGGTTCTGCTATAGATTGTTCTAACGATGAGGAGACTTCTGAGCCAGCATACATTGTTTATAAAGTAGTACTTAACTCTGACTGGGGGGACGGCGCACATTGTGGTGTTGAAGCTATAAACTTCTTAGACGTTTTCCAAGGAAAAGTTGAAGGCTGTACAGATAAATATGCAGCAGATGGTACCACTCCTCACGCTAATTATAATGAGGACGCAACCTATTCTACGTATTCTGAGCTAGGATTATCAATGGACACTGTAACGGATGCAGCATCTTTTGCAGAATATACTGCCGCAGGGGGATGTTATCACCTTGCATGTACTAACCCAGGGTATGTAGAGTATGTAAATTCTCCTACCGCTATAGATACTAGTGCATATGAGGCCTTCTTATTACCTTCAGTGGGAGACACCTACGGTGGAGGTACTATAATTAGTATTACAGATGACGCTACCAATCCAGAACTTACTATAGCTTTAGAGCTTTCAGATAATTTGGGGGATCTTATAGGTAACCTTACATATAGTGAGGCAGTAATAGCTATAACCCAGTTTGAAGGTGGGGGATATACCGATTGGGTATTATCTACAAACAACTCAGATCTAACAACTAATCTTCATCTCTATGCAACCACATTTGGAGAATCAACTGATGGTAATTATTGGGCACAAAGTGCTCAAGCAACAACTGGTAATTCTTACATAATAGTTAATGCAGTAGGCACATCAATTGGAACACAACCTATAGATATAGGTGGAACTGCAATGGTTCTTGCGATAAGAAAACATACACTTTATTACAGTGAAACTCCTACAGATTTATGCCTGACTGTAAAGGCTGCAGGGTGTATGAATCCCTTAGCACTTAACTATGACTTAAATGCAAATACTGATGACGGGTCTTGTACTCTGGAAGTAGATATAGAAACTGTTAATTGTAATGCAGGAGATACTCCAGCGAAAACAGATGAAGGTTTGTTCTGGGTACCAGAAGGTAATGTAACTGATGCGGGAATTTTCACAATGTCTCAAGGAGATTGGGGATGCCTTAATGTAGAGTATATACCACACTCATCAACTTCTGTTACGTACGGAGGAATTGGTGGTACCCCTCTAGGAGCTTTTTCTTATAATAAATTAAATGGGCATTACGTAGAACAGTGTCAGGTTATATCTGCATCTTCTACAATATTAAATTGTAACAACAAGGATTACTCTAGATACTCTTATACGATTGTAGAAGATTCCATAAGTTTAGGAAGCTCCTCAATACCAGAGACAACTTTAATTCACCCATCATCTGTTGAGTCTGTAAAAGTTGAACTAAACAATTCTGGGTATTCTGGTCAAATAGTTTTAAGTCCTGCAGACGCAGGCCAATCTTTCTTCTTTAGAATACATAAAGAATTAAAATTCAAAGATAAAGTTGAGGGGGTTCCATATACAGCTGTTGAAGCTTTAATTGCAATATTTGGGGCATCTGCAACTAACATTAAGAAAGTGAAGTCTGCTTCAGGAGCAACATATATTCCTGGAATAACAGCGGAATACAACTTACAAGTTGGGTCTATAGCTAACTCTGACACTTCGGATGCTACTAACTACCCTGATGGGTTTATATCAGCCACGGCTGCAGGGTGTGATGCCACAGCGAAGTATCCAGCTTACCATATCTACCAAGTAGTAATGGCAACTGGTGTATGTGGTACATATGATTTTGGTCCGTACTTAGATTACATAACGGAACCAGTTGAAGGGTGTATGATCTCCACAGCTATAAACTACAATCCTGCTGCCAATATTCCAACTACTACATGTTTGTTTGATTTTGGTGATGATAGTGCGGATGTAGATTTTGATATAATAAATGTAACTACTAACGATACAAACACAAGTATTGTAGATGAATCTACTATAGATCTTGGGTGCGAGCAAGAGATAACTCTTAGCATAACTCCTACAACTAGTGTTATTGCGGCTACAGGTACAGTTACAGTAACTTTATGGTACTTTGGTACAACAGAGGATATTGATAGTGGAATAGTTGATGGAATTACCTCAGATACTGGATTTGAGATTGAAGGGATAGACCCTTGTCCAGATGATACATTTGTAGATGATGCAAATTTATATGGTATAACTGAACTTAACCATTCTTTTGTTTACAGTCCTTTTACAACAAATACTAATACAACATCTGTTACATATTTAACAGCGCCTGGAGTATACTCTGTATCGGTTACGGTTGTACAGGTAGACTACCAAAATGATGAGAATGAACTGTATACTTCGGAGTATACTACAGAGAACTTCACTGTTGGAGCAACTTCTGACGGACTAGTTCTTAGCGAAGGGTGTACCACTGATATTTCTTTTAACTATGACGCTACTGCTACATGTATAGATTCTTGTGTTGATGTTGTACTAGGATGTATAGATACAAACTCGCATAACTACGATCCATCTGCAAACACTGATGATCCAGACAATCCTTGTGTGGCTATATCGTACGGATGTATGGATTCTACAGCGGCCAATTATGACCCAGAAGCTAATACAGCATCTTCAGAGGCAAACGATGGAGAACCTTGTTATTGGTGTGACCCTACTCTAATTGAGCAAACACTTACAGCTACTGTGGTTGCAGAACCATATCCGTTTATACCAAATAATGGAACTAGTAATCTTAGAGTTGTTGTTAATTACACTAACAATGGTCCTACTTTTTATGGGCCAGGGGCTACAAGCTCCACAATCATTCAAACAGCTTCAACATCTGATTGGGTTTACTCTGGCGCTCTAGTTTACAGACAGGATTTCGAAGGTGACGAGTCGGTGCGCTATCAGTGCCCAGGATGTCATGGTAACACCATAGGGGAAGGTTCCACTATTCTACCTCCATTTGGAAGCTCTCTGGAGGCGACATACGCATACTACCAGCCCAAGGAGTTCGACCATACAGGGGGGACAAGCAGACGGTACTTCGATAGTGGGGCTGTTTATGGGTCTCCCAAGCTATGGACTAAGATTACTCACATTATAGGTCTAGGTACTGTTCGCTCTCGTATGATAGATGGTGAGGTGCATACCGGTGGCCACCACGACGTTCACGGGGATCCTGCTAAATACAATTTAGGGAGATGTGATGTACCCCAGATAATAATAGAAGTGGAAGATGTTGAACTTATAGAGGGATGCATGGATTGGACAGCTACTAACTATGACTCAGTTGCCAACGTACAAAACGTATCTATGTGCATACCTACTATTTTAGGGTGTCTAGATCCCGCATCAAATGAGTATGAAGCAGATTTAGCTGCCGGAGCAAATGTTCAGGCGCCATATGGTTGTACTTATAATGGATGTACAAACCCTTATGCAACTAACTTTAATCCTATAGCTAACGTTCCAGATGGATCTTGTATAATAGAAGGATGTTCAGATGAAACTGCAGATAACTATTACCCTAACTCAAACACTGATGATGCTATTATATTTGATAGTATGGCCGGTGACGGATGTGTTCAACAAAATGAAGGTATTGTAGGTCCTATATGGACTACTCTTGCTGGAGAATGGAACACTACTTTAGAATACAGCGGGGAAATGGATACATCCGAGGATGGGTACCCTGCTAACTTTGCGACAGCGTCTTGCGCGGAGCTGACACTGAATAATATAGAAACTGGGACAGTAAGTACAGCTATAGCTCACGCTCCTATGACATTTATTCCGGGAGGAGCTTACTCTGTTACTTATACTGTAGAAGGGTCAGGATACGTAGATGCTGGATCTATTCCATTTGCGGATAGATACTTAGAAATACAACTTAAGCATAGTGTGCCAGATCTTACTAGTACAGCTATTATGCCTGAAGAGAATTTAAATATTATATCTGAGCCTGTACTTTTAGCTTTAGGTACAAGTACAACTTCTAATACTACATTCTCTCACATGTTTACCGCTACAGAGGAATCAAACTCTTTAGCGTTCTACGTAACAGCGAACTGTCTTCACGGAACTATCAAGCTTACTGATATAGTAGTAAAAGCTCCTGGTATATGTGAGACTATCGGGTGTATGGTAACAACAGCTATGAACTACGATCCAAGCGCTACAATACCTGCTACCCCTGGTTCTCCTACGGAGTGTGTATTTAGCGGATGTAAAGATACTGGTAGCTTTAATCCTCAAACATTCCTTATCTCTACAGACAATGTAGCGGTAGGTGTGGGAAATATGAGTTCTCCTACTACAACTACTGTAGATGCAAATGGGGAGGCAACTCTAATACTTGCTAGCAATGTAAACACTGCGGCAGCGTATCACGAAACCGGATCATGTATCTATGAAGGGTGCATGGAGATTTGGGCAGATAATTATGATTCTGATTATACCGATCAACCTGATGGCGTATGCTTTAAAAATGGGTGTACTTCTAACTGGGCAGACAACTATGATGCAATAGCTACTATAGATGATGGGTCTTGCTACTTAAATGCATGTACTGACGTAAATGCGGATAACTACAATGCAAATGCTACTATAGATGATGGATCTTGTGTTACTACGGGATGTACTCATTTGTGGGCGAATGGGGACAGACCTTATAATTCTTCAGCTAATATTCAAGGAACAACTGAAACTACAAATTGTACTTTCACTGGATGTCTTACGGACATAGCTACGTATGGGGATACAACCTTACATGCTGATGCAGCGGCTATTTTACTTCTTGTGGCCACTAATCCAGAGGAGGTTACAATAGTATCTGATTCATGTCTCTATACGGGGTGTGAAACCGCAGGTCAACTGAACTATTGTCCAGAATGTACTGAAGGTAGTGTTGGGTGTGTAGCTATTGTAACAGGGTGTATTGATGTAGATGCACTTAATTACGACTCAACAGTTAATGTACCAACAAATACATGTTGTGCTAAATTAGACACCTTTACTACCCCGGAATTCACAGTGGATTGGGATTGTGTGGCTCCATCTTTTGTAGTGAATCTTACACCAAACTTTGGAAGCCCTACTAATGCTGACGGAATAGGTAATGTAACTTTAACAGTGTACTCAGATTCTACTATTATAGGGACAGCTATTACAAAAACTTGGGCAGAATGGTATGCGTTAAACGGTACAGCTTCACCAATGGCTGCGTATGAAGCTGTAGGTACACTTACTGCAACTCACGTTGATATTACTTTTGCTTATGATAACAACGGTGATACTTCAACTTGTTCTGGAACTATAAGAATACATATACCATCAGCTGATGAGGCAGGAAACACCTGTACTGTAAACCTTGGATGTACTGATGAATCTGCATTTAATCCGACACTTGGAGCAAATACAGACGATGGTACTTGTGTTGATATTGTATTAGGATGTATTGATTCTACTGCCTTTAATTATAATTCAGCAGCAAACACTGATAACCCAGAAGTACCTTGTATAGATGTGGTAACAGGTTGTATGGACTCAACTGCATTTAATTACAATCCAGACGCAAACACGGAAGGTTCTTGTACTGCTATTGTTTATGGGTGCTTAGACTCAACTGATTCTGAGTATGACTCAACAGCTAACACGGATACAGATCCTACATCATGTTGTGATTCTGTAGCTGATATGAGGTCGTCATTCTCTGTTATAGCTAAAGATACTGGAGCTCCTGTAGTTTCTGGTCATGATATTCCTGCAGGGGAGGACATACACAATTCAACCTCTGTTTTAGAAATAACAAGGTTAACTTCATTAACTGATGTTGTAACGGACTTAATAAATTCTAACACTATAGTTCGACTTAACTTCACACTTAAAGATTCTGCAGAAAATGTAATATCTACTGGAGCTATGTCTCTGGCAGAACTTAAAAATCAAACACCTATACAGTTAAGTACTTATAATAAAGATGTGGATTATGCAGATGATTCGCTGTATAACTTCAGTGCAGGACATATAGGGAACCTTACTACGTCTACTGCAGTTATTGGAACACTAATCGGAGTTTCTGACGTGTCAAGTGGGATACTATCAATGCTAATTAGCTATAAAAGTACAGCTATAGATTGTAATCAAGATCAAACATTTGTATTCCAAGACTCATGGTTCCACTCTTTACAGTATGGGTGTACACACTCAGCGTATAGTCAATATGATCCTGCAGCCAATGTAGATGACGGTACATGTAGCTCATTATTTATCTTCGGGTGTAATGATGATGCAACAGCTATAAATTACTATTGTGGTGGAACTGGAGAAACCAATGATAGAGGAGATTTAGGCTATTGTGGTACTACCTTTATTACTGCTGCATTAGGCTTCCAGTCATCAAATAATTCTGCAGGATTCAACTCTCTCTTTAACGGAGGGTGTGCTACTGGATCTATGAGTGGTGACGCTTTTACTAGTGAATCTTTTGATTCTTGTTGGGATAATGCTTCACCATGTATAGCTGCTGTTAGTGGATGTATGGATGTTACTGCATTTAACTATAACGAACTAGCTAATTCAGATGATGGTTCTTGTATTGCTGTTGTAAATGGGTGTATGGAAGATAATTACATGGAGTATGACCCTACGGCAAACACTGTTTCCGAGCCTAGCTCTTGTATTACACTTATAGTTAATGGATGTACGGATCCTTTATACACAGAATATAATTCAGCAGCAAATGTTGATAATGGCACTTGTGCCACATTAGTTGTTGAAGGTTGTACAGATGATGATTATGTTGAATACAACGCACTAGCAAATACTTATGATAACACCTGTAACACTTTGATAGCTATTGGGTGTATGGACGATACATATTGTAACTATGACGCCTCAGCTAACACAGAAGGAAGCTGCTCAGATGTTGTAGGATGTACAGATAATAATTTTATTGAGTATTGGAATAATACATTACTAAGTGGTATATATACTTTAAACACTCCTGTAGGTGTGTGTGGATCTAACTCTGTTATACCACTAAACTCTTTATGTAATACCCAAATTATACAAGGATGTACTGATAGTACTGCTATAGGATATATCGCATCAGCTAACGTTGATGATGGATCCTGTGAAGGTGAGATATTAGGTTGTATGGATTCTACTGCAACAAACTATAATGCAGAAGCTAATACTGATGATGGGACATGTATATCTGTTGTTTTAGGTTGTACTGATGCAACTGCATTTAACTACAACGTACTAGCCAATACAGAAGACAATACTTGTATACCTACAATTAACGGGTGTACGGACGATACCGCTTTCAATTTCATACCTCTTTTAGACAATGCATATGTAGATGTTAACACTGATGATGGATCTTGTGAGGCTGTTGTTGAAGGGTGTATAGACTCAGTAATGTTTAATTATGATCCTTTAGCTAACACTAGTGATGATTCTTGTCTTCCAGTAATATCTGGGTGTACAGATACTACTGCAAATAACTATACTGAATCAGCTAATACTGATGATGGGTCGTGTGCATTCACTACTGGATGTACAGATGTGGACGCAATAAACTACAACGAAGATGCTTCGGTTTCAGATGGTGTATGCTATTACTGCCCAGACCCTCAATTTAATATAACAACTAGTACTGCTTCAACGGCTACCTCTAACGATGGGGGGATTACATATCAATTGACTGAGGAAGATTTAGTATACTTTGTAGGTAATACTCCTACGGTTGTAGTCTACAAGTTTAACACTGAAGTTGGGGAGTACGACCCAGCAATACATGAAGCTCACTTAGAGCAGCTTTGGGAGCAACAAATAGACGGAGTAAATGTATGGGAAGCTGTGTACTCTTATCCAGCTGCAGCTATAAACTTGTATGCTGGGCATTACGCTATAAGATGGGCAGGGTTAACATCTAATTATCCTTGTGAGCTAGTTTCTTATCAAGAGGTATTAGTAGATGGTATAGGATGTATGGATAGCACTGCTACTAACTTTGATATAGATGCTTTAGTAGATGATGGATCTTGTTTAGTACTTGGATGTACAGACATTAATTCATCTACCTTCAATGAAAATGCTACAATCTTAGATGATTCTTGTGTATACCCTACAGGGTGTACAGACAGTACCGCTTGTAATTATGTGGGAAGTGTAACAGATACTGATGGGTATCCATATGTGGACGATGGATCATGTACTTACCCAGCTCAATATCGTGATTGTGATGGTAATTGTATTATCCCACCAATGTATGACCTTGAATTGGGTGCAGAGGCTGAAGGCAATATAAACTTAGCAGCGGAAGCAGAAGGTTTATGCCATCAAGAAATAGATTACTTATGTCACGATCAAAACGCTCTAAACTTTACACCAGTAGCAAACAGATCTATAATAACAAGTAGAGCTGCGTCGTTCTCATCTACATCTCAAGCAATGGGAGCACCGAGGCTGACGATTGCAGATGATGGTACATGTATATATGATAACTTATGTGTGCCTGAAGATATAGCTGGAATAATGGATGCATTAAATAGAACTATAACAGACCATTCTAAAATCATTTTAACTAAAATGAAAACAGGAATGATCTTAAAAGAGGACTATGAAACTCTATGGAAACTAAACATAATCGATTACTTACTTTCTAGATCAGGATTAGATGCACTATATAACTGTGAGAACTACGAAGAGTTTGGATCAATATCATATTCAGGTGAAAATTATTTAGATAAATTTCTTATATTTGCTTTTAAAGTAGGAGATAAACACTTTACTTCAGATCAAAAGACAAAAGTTTTGAAGGGGTACTCTAAAAATAATAAAACCAGAAGAAGATGATAGCACAAAAAAATGAGTTCGTAGCTCTTATTAATAGTCTTTACAGTGTAAAAGACTTAAAGGGAAAAACATTTGGATTAGCTGTGAGTAAAAACATAGTTAAAATCCAGGACTCTCTGAAGGATCTAGAGGATAAAGGTGTACCAAGTACAGAATTCCTAGAACTAGCCTCTAAGATGCAGGAATTAGCTGATAGCGGCGGTGAGGACATTAAAGAGAGAGTAAAGGCTTTAGAGGTGTCCAACGCAGAACTTATCGAGGATAGGAAAAAGCAAATAGAGGAAGTAAAAGAAGCTCTTAAGGAAGAAATGGATTTAGAGGTAACAACTTTATCTCTAGATGAGATTCCTGAGGACATCACCGCAGAACAACTATTAGGTTTAAGACTTATAATTAAAGAGTAAAATGGCAGTATTTGGAAGCGCATTATTAGATTCTGTGACAACGTCCGTAGAAATAACGGATGTGTCTGTTGGTACGGCAAAGATCGAGTATCTTAATATAAGTAATGCCTCTAGTGGTACAGGATCGTATGGAGTATACTATACAGATACTTCCGGGCCTTTCAATGAGACAGGTGATAGAGTGTACATTAGGCGAGCTGAACTGACAGCAGCTCAGACAGTTTATCTATCTGAGAATGACTTCCCTCAAGGGGATAACTCTTCCCATTTTTTAGGGGGGCATGCAACAGACTTTAGACTCTATGTTGAAGCGGTAGGTATTGATATACACGTAATATTCAAGAGAGAGGATGTAACTTCCGCAGGAACTACAACGCTAACCATTCCTGACTGGACTACAGATCAGGGATCTGCCAATATACATGCAGGTAATTATACTGACACAAATACACAGTTACCTTTGATAGATGATAATACTATGGGTACGGCTTTGTCTACCAATGTAGCATCAGCTGAATCAGTTAAAGCTTACGTAGATGGTAAGACTCACTTAGAGTTGGGTACTGCTGCAGGTAGAGCTTTACCTGGGGATACTACAGTTATAAGTGCAGCGCAAGCTTCTGCTATAACTGCTAACACAACTGCCTCTAATTTCATACAGGTGGCGGTACATACTGGATATTACTCAAGTTCTACCTCTCTCTATTATGAAGCCTTGACAGGGTATGTGGCAGAAAATGCAAGTGTTACTAGTTATGTGAGTAACATAGTGGCCCCTTATGATGGGAAGGTTGTGAGGATAGCTGCTTACAACAGTACCACCACCTCTAAAACTAGAACCTTCAAGTTATTTTTAAATAGGCAATCATCAGTTCAGACCGGAACTGATGCTGCAACAGCTTCATATACAACTAAAGAGATGCCAGATTTAAGCCCAACAGACTGGGTGTTCAGCAAAGGGGATAGTATAGCTATCCAAACAACAAACTCTGCTTATACAGCCAGTACGAATACTACAATAGTGCTCGAATACGATATAACAACATAATTATGGCATTAGCAGATAAAAAACATACAAGAATGTACTCAACTGAAGGTTCAGATGGGGACAAGGTGGGCTCTGAAAAATTAGCTAGACTAGGAGATACCTTTGCTAGTAACGAGTACATAATAGATGACGGTCAATTTGAAATGTTAGCGCCCGTACTTTTTCAAATGCAGAAAATGCAGGATGAATTAGAATCACTTAGAAAGCATTTAGTTGATGATGTTGGTGATGGAGCAACAGGAGCAACAGGAGCTAGAGGAGCTGCCGGCACTAACGGAACTAACGGAACTAATGGTACTAACGGAACAAATGGTACTAATGGGTCTGCACCACCAATGCATCATATGGATGGGAGTACATTACCAAAAAGAGCAGGTACTAAAGGTTCAGGACTGCTTTGGAATAATCGAGGAGTAATAACAATATCATAACTATGGAGATATTTAAAAACGATAATAATTGGAACGAGAAAGCTATTGTAGGTTTTATAGCATTTGCTATAATGTGTCTTATAATGGTAGCGGATCTGGCCACTGGGTGGATGGGCGTCGAACTAGTGGTGAACGAATTTGTTTACGAAGCCTTTGTTTGGGTTGTCTTAGGATGCTTTGGTATTTCAGGTGTGGAGAAATTTGCTAAGAAATGAAAAAGTTACTATACATATTACTGTTTGTTAGCACGGTTGCTAATGCTCAGATGGGGTTCTCTCTGTTTAGGTTTGCTACGTTCTACGCTAGTATGTCTACAGCAGCACCCTTCTCAGAGAATCAAGCTTTTATAGTTGATGGGGTAGCAGGGTCTGGACAGCTTGTTGAGATGACTGAGGTCAGCGCTCCTAATTATAACATAACAATAGGGCTTAGAAAGATAGCACGTTTTGATTACCAGGTAAAACAGGGTAATTTTTACACGGGTTCAGAAGACGAGAGTAGCGATTACGCTACAATATCTAACGCACCTGGCCTAGAGTACTTGTTTAAGTACTCATCTATTCGTAATAGAGGGATGAAATTTAAACAACAAGAATACAAGGTAAGATACATATCAGATCATTTAACATCGAAAGCTTCGTATGTTGATGATGGGTTAATCAACCTTAAGTATACTCTGGGCGAGGTTAGGCTACGTAAAAGTTTTGGTAATTTTGACCTTACTTTAGGCGTAGCCCATCGCTCTCACCCTGTATATGGGTACTCTCCAATTACAGAATGGTTTGATGATCCTGCAAACAAACACTGGTGGCAACTAGCTCAAGAGTTTGGTGTGTATAGCACAACGGGAGGTAGTGAAGATTGGATGCAGATAGATACGGACGCAGGTACTACTGAATGGATTGCTGAGTCAGATAGAGAATTCTACATGTATCATTTTGGGGATCTTGTAAATCAATATAACCAAAGAGAATTGAAAGCTCTAGGACTACAGCAAGAAGTGTCTGCAGTTATAGGAGCCGATTATTATCTCTATTCGGGTCAAGGCTGGATACATGCCTGGGGGTCAGTATACCCTTTACATAAAGGATTAAGTGATTACTCATACAACTACCCAGGTGAAAAAACGGAGTGGGATGTTGGTGTAGTTTTTGGGGTTAAATTCAATAGACATTTTAGTATCTTCGTAGAAGGAAGACATCTTAAATACTGGGACATACGGTCTTATAATATGCAAACGGGAATAAATTATTTAATATTTTAATAGATGGCAAAAGAATTAAGTGAAAACAGTGCAGTACAGATAAGTCTAAAAACATTAGGTGGTATAGCAGTTGGAATTACAGCACTAGTAGGGTTATGGTTTACATTACAAAACGATATAGCAGAAGCTAGAGAGTTACCTTTACCAGTAGACCCTGTTATTACTCGAATGGAATTTGATATGAAGGATAAGCTGATACGTCAGACTATCATGAATACTCAGGAAGATGTTTCTGAGATGAAGGAAGACATGAAACTTATTAAACAAAAGCTTTATGAATAAGCTTCTTCTCCTACTACTACTCACTACAAATATTGTAGCTCAAGAGTTTATTACTTCTAGCTCATTTGGTCCTAAGACGGCCAAAGGGATTACTGTTATAGAATTCTGGGTCGAGTGGAACCAGGGTAATGAAGTAGAATTCCTATCAACGCTTAAAGATTGCAGTCCTTACAGAGTATGTATCATTAAAAGCTCAGACTTACAAAGTGAGTACAATGTTACATCGGTCCCTACCATTATTATCTTTGATAACGGTGTGGAACAAAATAGGTTTAACCCCAATATTATGATGGAGTTAAAGGCAACTAAGAAAGAAGTACAGTCTGTTATAGACGAAATAACATTTAACAAATTTCAATAATGAAGAAAGAACAACTTACCGAGGCAGGCAGACTAGTATTAATTATAGCTGTAGTATTTTTTGTAATAATAGGTATATCTAAAAACGCTAACGCTCAACAGCAACAAGTGTTTGTAGAGTGTACAACAGGTGAATATCCTGATGAGATTACTTGGCAGATATTAACCTGTAACGGAGGTGTCCTATTAGAAGGTGCAGCTCCGTATTTAGGTGCTGTTGTTCTTCCAGAGTATTACCAGATAAACATGGTAGATTCTTATGGTGATGGTTGGAATGGTGCATACTTGTATGTAGGGCAAACAGAGTACGGATTCTTATCTGATGTAGATTGGATAGATTCTCTTGGCACTTGGCCACAAGAATTCAAAGAGCAACTAGTAGATGTAGGATGTCTCACTATAGGACTAGAAGAGGTAGATAATAAGCCCTTTATTCCAACTCACTATTACGATGTTTTAGGGAGAGAGGTACAACCTGTAAGAGGGTTCTATATAGCAAGTGATGGAATACTAACCAAAAAAGTGTACATAGATGAGATTAAGTAAGAACTTTGTATTGTCAGAGATAACTCGTAGTAATACAGCTAAAAGATTAGGAATAGACAATGGACCGAATAAAGATCATTTACGAAATATTCAACGGCTTGTTTCTAATCTTGTACAGCCTATGCGTGACGCTCTTGGTCCTATTAGGATTAGCAGTGGTTACAGGAATCCAAATGTCAATCGGGCTATCGGTGGAAGTACTAAAAGCCAGCATTGTAAAGGTGAAGCTATGGATTTACAATTTTGGAACGATGGCAAAATATCTAATAAAGAAATCTATGACTGGGTATTAAAGAGTGGTGTAGAGTTCGATCAAATGATTAATGAGTTTGATTTTGCTTGGATACATATTTCTCTTAAAAAAGAAGGCAATAGAAAGCAAGTATTAGAAGCTTACAAAGATGAAGACAATGATACTAAATATAAATACGCTAATATATGAGTAAGCTACTAGACCTATTAGGAGGAGGAGTTATTAAGCAAGTAGGAGATGTACTTGACAATTTAACCACCTCAAAAGAAGAGAAGTTAGCTGCCCGTCAAAAGATAGAGGAAGTGCTAATGCAAGCTGAAGCTCAGGCTCAGGAACAAGTTTCTAGAAGATGGGAAGCAGACATGAAGTCTGACAACTGGTTATCTAAAAACATCCGACCTTTAGCTCTTGCTTTTTTAACGTTAATTTTAGTTGTACTATCTTTCTTAGATGGCAACGTTGGGGGGTTTGTAATGGATGCTGCGTATAAACCTATATATCAGACATTATTAATAACTGTTTATGGGGCATACTTTGCAGGTAGATCTATAGAGAAGATAAAGAAAAAATAATGACACTAAATGAAATTGCATATAACTTATTAAATCTGGTTCGAGGAGGAAAGTCTAATCAAGACGAAACTATCTCTTTAGAGCAGATTAAATTTAATATAAAGCACTACAGGGCAATGTTCATACGTCGAGATCAGGCCAGAAATGGATTTATCTCTAGACATATAGAGCAGGATTTGGGGTGCGTTAATCTAATTAAGGTTGATGCATCTAAATGTTGTAACCTTCCGGTTAGTGAATCTGTGTGGAGAACTAAGGATCCGTTGCCAAAAACTATACGTTTTAACTTCGAGGAAGCTCTGACTTATGTTGGAGATGTTACTGGTACAAAGACAATACCGGTTATACCATCCAACACAATAGCGTACCTACCATACGATACATACACTAAAGGGCGGTATAAAGCGTATATGATAGCAGATTATTTGTATATTTACAATTCTAACGGAATGGATACTATAAATGTTAGAGGGGTCTTTGAAAACCCTGAGGACGTATCTAGGTATGGGGATTGTGCTAAAGGAGGATGCTATGATGCAGATAAAGATGACTTCCCTATCCCTATGGATATGGTTAATTTAATAAATCAAGGTATCACTAACGGCGAATTAACGTTGTTAGCAGGAACGTACAGTGATACTAGTAATGATAGGAGTATGGATAAGATCCCAGCTCCAGCACGATCGAAACAAAAACCTGAACAACAACAATAAATTTAAAATAAAATGAAAAATAATTTTGATGATTTTTTATCAGCTGCATCGTTCGACGATTTAGATGATTTACACGCAACTGATGAGCGTGAGCACTACAAGAAAGGTGGACTTAAGAAGTTAGTAAACAAAGTTAAAGGTAAGTTGGCTGCTAGAAAAGCTAGAAGAAACCCTAAAGCGGATTCATATTCTGATGCAGATGTTGCTAAACTAAGTGCAGAAAAGAATAACCATAAGGCTACTAAGCTTAACAAATCTAAAGAAACTGTTCCTCAAAAGAAGAAGGCAGCTTCTAGAGTGGGTACACGTATCAAGCTTCCAGAAAAGAAAACTGAGTCTAAAGCCAAAGTAATCAAGATGAAGAAGACCATAAAAAAGGTCCCAACAAAAAGAGGAACAGGTAACACATACAAAGCTACTTGGGATGCAGATAAAGGTGGAGTAAAAGGTAAGTATAAAGACTATGCAGCTTTTGAAACAGCAGCTAAAGCTTGGAACTCTAAGAATGACGCTAAGAAATCTAAGTCTACTGCTAAGCCTAAAGTTAAAGCTAAAGTGAAGAAGAAAGATCCAAAATTAGCTTTAGATGCTAAAAGAGGTAAAGTAACTAAGAAGGAAATGACTAAACAGTTCCCTATGGGATTTGGTTCTAAAAGCTAGTTAATGTCTTACACTCTAAGGGATATATATAAGGACTATACAAAAACATGTAAAAATCCTGTAGATAGTTTAACCTTCCGAGATATATGTTCAGAATTCAATATAGGAATTATGGATTATATCTTGGAGGGTAAAACCTTTAATATGGGTAACAATCTTTCTACTATATCTATATCAAGACAAGATAGAGATCCAAGGAATCCAAGGATTGATTGGGGAGAAAGTAATAAATATAGAAAAGAGCTGATAGAGGAGGGAGTTGAATTGTTCGACCCTGAGACCAATAAAGGTCAGCAGTGGTTTATATACCACACAGATTCTTTCTACTGTAAATTTTACTGGAAGAAAGGTAAATGTAAAGTTAAAAATAAGTCCGTGTATCGGTTTGATGCTACACGAGGCGTAAAAGGAAATAAAGAAAAACTTATTAGACTTCTTACGGAGGATGATCTTGCGTATCTAAAGTTTAAAAAACAATAATAATGGCTATATATAAAACAATTTCCAGTAAAGTAATAATCAGAAAGCTATTCAGAGATCTACGTCTCAAAAACGATGCTTGGATTGATGATGCAATTGAATGGATTGGTGAGGCATTAGAGCACATAGGGGCTAGCACACAGCTAGTATCTAAAGTATGTGTCCTAGACATGTTAGACCATAAGGCCGTCCTTCCTGGAGATCTGTACTATATAAATCAAGTAGCTATTAATTCTGGTATGCCGTCCTCTACAGGGCTAGAGCTAGACTCTCTCATACAGAAAACAAAAGCATTAACTCAAACCATTAGCGACGCTAAAGAAGAGGGGCTATCATACGGTAATACAGTTACCGTACTTCAAGAGATTAACAACAGAATTGTTGTTTTAGAAAATTCCTACTTTCAGGATGAAGTATCTCTACAGCCATTACAATATGGAGCAAGCACGTTTCACGAGAGTATTCACTGTGAAAAATGTGTTAACATTAATGCAAAACACGAAGAAACTTACATCATCGATAATGGGTTTGTAAAGACATCCTTTCCTGTTGGGAAGATATGTTTAAGTTACAAAGCATTTCCAGTAGATGGTGAGAACTTCCCATTAGTACCTGCAGATATTAGCTACAAAGAAGCTATGTTCTGGTACGTATACAAAAAGATCTTATTAGCTTTCCCTGGGTCAGTAAAAAGTAATGGGGTAGACTACCAGTTTGCAGAGCAACAGTGGAAGTACTACTGTACTCAAGCTAGGAATGCAGCAAACTATCCAGATATTGATAGGTACGAATCGTTTATGAATCAGTGGGTAGGATTAATACCTTCCCTTAATAAGCATGACTTAGGATTTGAACAATTAAACACTAGAGAAGACTTTAGCAGATAATGGAAAATAGATTTTTAAAGGGTCTTTTTAAAGACACAGGACATATAGATCAACCTAAAGGTACATGGAGATATGCTTTAAATGCAGTTTTCAATACGCTAAAAGGAGCTATCAGTAATGAGCAAGGAGTTTCACAGGCTGGTACTCTATTCGCAAACAGGACAGTAATAGGAAGTGTTGAAGTATCTGATGGTAGAGTAGTTCTGTTTTTACGGACTACTACACAATCTGGGTCTATACAATCCGGGACAGGTAACCCTGCCCTAGAAATGTCAGAGATAGGAGTCTGGGAGAAAGGGGTGTATAAATCTTTATTCTCCCCAAACCATGCAGTGTATCCTCACTTAGATCTTGCCTTCTCTACTAAACACTTAATTGAAGGGACGTTCAAGTTAGATTCTAAAGGAGACCTAATAGTTTACTTTACAGATGATCTAAATCCTCCGCGAGCATTCAATGTATCGATGCAGGAAAGAAATCTTACGTTTGATCCTATGGGTACCCCCGTCTTAAGTAACCTTTACGGGATGAACCCTTCCGATTCAAATACTAATCAAATATTTCTATTAAACCTATTCCCTCACACAGGGGATGCAGCTCAGATAAGTCAGACCATAAACATACACGACGGTGGTAGTTTACGTACCGCGGTATACTATCTAGCTATAGCTTATGTAGGAGATGATCTAGCTGCAACCAACTACATGTCAGTGTCTAACCCAGTGTCTATAGTAGAGGAATCTAGAAAGACAACACCAACCAATCAGATGGATGGGGGTAGAGCAGGTAATCAGACATCTAAATCTATAGCTTGGACCATAGAAAATTTAAACACCGTAGATTACAAGTACATTAGGCCTGTAGTTATACGAAAGATGGGAGAAGCTACGGACGCGTTTAAATTAAATGACTTCCAAATAACAGCAACTACTGTAGTTGTATTCTCTGGTACTGAAGGTATTGGGTCTGCTTCACTAGAAGAGGTTATGATAGACACTGTTTCGTACGACACAGCTAAAACTATCAATCAATTAGATGGGGTACTATATGTAGGTAACACCACAGGTAGTAAAGATATAGGGTATCAAAAATACGCTAACAATATAAAATTAGAATCCACATTATACACTCTTACGGAGTTCGATACTTTTTACGCAACAGTGGATAACCTTCAAACTGGATGGGGAACAACCCCAGTAAATATGTATGGCGGTTTCATACGTAACACCGAGAATAGCCCATCATATAGGAATGAAGAATTAAACTCCGCCTTTAGGGGGTACATGCGTGGAGAGGTTTACGCATTCTATATAAGCTTTGTCCTGAGAGATGGTAGTATGAGTTACGCATACCATATACCAGGTAGAGACATATTAACTAATAGTGCAGGGGATACAGAAAGTGCTGCCCTGACTCAAGCAGATTTAGTTGCAGCTGACACTAGTGAAACTTACGCAATTGCTATGGAGTCTTTCCCCGATACTGCTTACTATGCACAGTTCTGGGACTTCTCCTCTGCTGGTAGTGGGTGGATGAATTATTGGAAAAACCTAACTGAGTTTTATCCGAACACCCCTAATTATGATGTTATGGACGGTATTACGGTCCGCCCCTCTCTACGAACTGAGAATGTTAGGCATCACGCATTCCCTAGGAATGCTACAGATGAAAGGAAAACTATTATGTCTTCTCAATGTGGGACATCTGTTTCGGGAGGAACTACAGATTCATATGAAATTATAGATGGTACATGGTCGTGGAGATACACGTCTCACGCCTGGGGGCCTACAGTTAATAAGGGATCATGGATGGACAGTGGTTTCAAATTTAATACTAATGTAAACAACCCAACTAATAATACGACTGCAGAAGTAGACGCAGACTCTCTTTTTGATGGGCAGGTGTTTACTGCCAATCAGCCTATGAATGTAAGTGTGTCCTACTATGTTATGCTTACTCGTATAAGTGG
>Ga0308004_10000105_pt1 | contig 40364 bp, 41 predicted proteins | sample Neamet38_FD_203156 | JGI IMG/M metagenome (GOLD analysis project Ga0308004, IMG submission 203156) | Marine microbial communities from water near the shore, Antarctic Ocean - #38 | ecosystem: Environmental > Aquatic > Marine > Unclassified | place: Southern Ocean | collected 2014-06-06 | reverse complement strand
ACTTTCCAGCCATGGTGCCAATGTGGATGTTTCCAGTTGCTATTGCTTGTGGGAACACTTTTATTTTAAAACCATCAGAAAAAGATCCCTCTTGTCCAATTAGACTAGCAGAACTACTTTTAGAAGCCGGGTTACCAGAAGGAGTTTTCAATGTTGTGAACGGCGATAAAGAAGCTGTTGATGCAATAATTAATAATAAAGATATAGCAGCTGTTAGTTTTGTTGGATCAACTCCTATAGCAAAATATATTTATGAAAATTGTGCGAAAAACGAAAAAAGAGTTCAAGCTTTAGGTGGAGCAAAAAATCATGCTGTAGTAATGCCAGATTGTGATTTAGATCAAGCAGTCAATGGGTTGATGGGTGCTGCTTATGGCTCGGCCGGTGAAAGATGTATGGCACAATCAGTCGCAGTAGCAGTCGGAAGTATAGGCGATAAGTTAGTTGAGAATTTATCTAAAAAAGTTGAGGCATTAAAAGTAGGTTCAGGAATGGATAAAAAATCTGAAATGGGTCCATTAGTCACAAAAGAACATTTGGAAAAAGTAAAAGACTACGTTGATGTTGGCGTAAAAGAAGGAGCTAAATTAATTGTTGACGGAAGAAATTTAAAATTACAGGGGTATGAGGATGGCTACTATATTGGGGGTTGTTTATTTGATCATGTTAAAAAAGATATGAGAATATACAAAGAAGAAATTTTTGGTCCAGTTCTATCTGTTGTAAGAGCAAAAGACTTTGAAGAAGCTTTAAAATTAGTTAATGACCATGAGTTTGGAAATGGGGTAACAATTTTTACAAGAGACGGTGATTCAGGAAGAACATTCGCAAGTAAAGCACAAATAGGCATGGTTGGGATCAATATTCCAATTCCTGTTCCAATGGCATTTCATAGTTTTGGTGGATGGAAAAGATCTTTATTTGGAGATCAGCACATGCACGGCCCAGAAGGAGTTAGATTTTATACAAAATTAAAAACAGTTACATCAAGATGGCCATCAAGCTTAAAGTCTGATCCAGAATTTGTAATGCCAACAATGAAATAATTATGAGAAAAAAAATTTCACTCATAGGTGCTGGTCAAATTGGGGGAACTTTAGCACATTTAATAGCCCTTAAAGAGCTTGCTGACGTAGTTTTATTTGATGTAGCTGAAGGCATGGCTAAAGGCAAAGCGTTGGATATCGCGCAATCATCATCAGTTGATGGCTTTAATGTAAATTTAATAGGTACTAGCAAATACGAAGATACGAAGAATTCAGATGTAGTAATCATTACAGCAGGTGTTCCAAGAAAGCCTGGAATGACAAGAGATGACCTTCTTGGAATAAATTTAAAGATTATCAAACAAGTTGCAGATGGTATTAAAAATACGTCACCCAATGCCTTTGTAATATGCATAACTAACCCACTAGATGTTATAGTCATGGCTTTACAAAAGTATTCAGGACTTCCAAAAAATATGGTTGTTGGAATGGCAGGAATTCTTGATACATCAAGGTTTAAATATTTTCTAGCGCAGGAGTTAAAAATACCTGTAAATAAAATTAGCTCTCTTGTATTGGGAGGTCATGGTGACACCATGGTTTCAATGCTCAACCACACTACGGTAGATCAAAAACCAGTTTTAGATTTGGTAAAAGAAGGTAAATTAAAAAAGGAAACTTTAGAAAGTATAGTTCAAAGAACTAAAAATGGAGGTGCAGAAATAGTAAAACTTTTAGAAAAAGGCTCAGCCTTTTATGCTCCAGCTGCATCTGGAGTAGAAATGGCAGAAAGTTATCTAAAAGATTTAAAAAAACAGTTACCTTGCGCAGCATATTTAAACGGAGAATATGGAATTAAAGATTTGTACGCAGGTGTCCCAGTGATAATTGGCACGAAGGGCATTGAAAAAGTAATTGAAATTGATTTAAGCGAAGAAGAAAAGAAAAATCTTAATAGTTCAATCGATTCTGTTATAGAATTGTTTGACGCAGCAAAAAAAATTGATCCTTCGTTAGCTTGATTTTTTATATATAGCTAAAATACACTTTCCAAATTTATATCTAAACAGAAAATCAACAAGAATAGTTATAGGAGTGAAAATTTTGTCCCAAATAAAAATTTTGAATTTTGATGGGAAAACTTCATTTTTAAATGTAAATTTATTTAAGTAATATAGAAAAAAACCTAATGTATCTAGAAACTTGATATCTATTTGCTCCAAGGATTCAAAATTTTTTTTAAAAAAATCTATTTCATATCTTCTGAAATGTCCTACCGCTTTATCTAGATTGCTATATATTTTTTGATGAGCAGGTACCATAAATATTAAAAAACCATTTTTATTTAGTCTTTTTGTTGCTTCTTTAATTTCATTTACATCATCTTTTATATGCTCAAGAACATGTAAATAAATAATAACATCAAATTGTTCGTTAATTTCATCTATTTTTTTTTTTTCAATTTTTATATTTGGATGGGTTTCAAATTTGCTATTTAAATTTGAAATATTTGTACTATCTAATTCAGTTAAAGTAATTGAATTAATTTCTTTGTTTAAATAGTGTTTTGTAAAGCTTCCACAGCCCGCACCAACTTCAAGAATATTACCTTTAAGGTATTTACGAATAAAATAAAGACAGTAACTTATGTGAAAATTAGCATCATCAAATCTTTCAGTGACTATTTTAGGATATTTTATCATAATAATTCTTATTTATTTATATTATAAACTAATCTATTTATAAAACAAAAATGTCAAAATTTTCTTTCAATACAAAATATTTATTCGACTATATATATCCAATTACTATTATTATTTTTTCTTTTTTCATAAATTGGAATTATGCAAAAATTGGGGTTTTTCCAGTAGATACTTTTCTACACTATGATGGCGCTTATAAAATATTAAATGGAGAATATCCTATTAAAGATTATTGGGTAGTATCAGGTGTTTTTGTAGATTTTTTACAAGCATTTTTTTTTAAATTACTCGGTGTTAATTGGTATTCGTATATTGTTCATTCATCTTTGTTGAATATGGCCCTTTCTATATCGACATTTTATTTTTTAATTAAATTAAATCTAGAAAAAAGCAGTGCTTTTTTTTATGCTATTTGCTTTTCTGTGCTTGCCTATACAATTTCTGGCACACCATTCTTAGATTTGCATGCAACTTTCTTTTCACTTATTTCTTTTTATTTAATTATTTTAGCTTTAAGAAATCCTGAAAAAAAATTAAATTGGTTCTTAATAGTATTTTTTTTTTATATATCATTTTTATCAAAGCAAGTTCCAGCCTCTTATTTGATTATAATAAACACTATAATAATTTTTCCTTACCTGTTGATTAATAAATATTATAAACCGATAATTACTGTTTTATTTTCAATAATATTTTTTTTCTTTTTAACTCTTTTTTTTTTAGAGATTCTAAATATAAAATTTAATCTCTTTTACATTCAATATTTAGATTATCCACGAAGCATAGGACTAGAAAGATTTGATATTTTCAATATTTCTTTTGAATTTTTATTTAATAAGTATAAATTTATATTAATACCTGTTTTTATTTTGTCCTTTATAAAGTTAAAAAAGCTTTTTACTGGTAAAATAAGATTTTATTCAGTTGAATTTTCAATTTTTTTAATTCTTTTCTTCTTCTGTTTTTGTTTAATTTTTCATCAGCAACTAACAAAAAATCAAATTTATATTTATTTTTTAGTGCCATTGACATTTGCCTTCCTGCACACTGAACTTGAAAAGTTAAAATTAAATTTAAATTTAAAATCAATATTGATTTATTTTATTGTATTTTTAGTTTTAATTTCCACAATTAAATATCATATAAGATTTAATGAAACGAGAAAATTTCATGATTTAGAAAAGACAGATATTACCAAATATACCGATTCTAGTTTGCTGCATAAAAGTTTAAAAGGGCATTTATGGGTATCACCTTCGTATATAGGAGAACCAAAAAATGAGTTAAGAATATTAGGGAAGGTTAGAAAAAATATTAACCAAAAAAAAAAAAACATTATGTTAGTAACCCATTATTTGTTTTTAGATAGCATTATTATTAAAAGAATAAATGCTCCCAGTAGAAGTCACACAATTGACGGCGATAGTATTCCTATAATAAATAATAAATATTTCAAATATTACAAGAATTACTTCAAAAACAAAATCATTAAAGAAAAAATAGAAGAAGTTTATTTTATTAAGATGGAGAAAAATATTTCAACTGAGAGATTCACAAATTATATAGAAGAAGAATGCTATTCAAGATCTGAAGATAATATATTTATTATCTTCACTATAGACATAAAATGCTTAGATTAGTTTATTTCTTCGATAATTTTTCACAGCGGAATTGTAAATATTGTTAGTTTTTTATATTTTTCTTATTTTTGATCAATTTTAGAGCATCAAAGTTTAGATTATTTATTTGATAGTAAGCATATACAGAAATATTAAGAATTAAAAAAAGTACAATAATTTTTATATCAAGAACTAAGTTTTTAAAAATTAATATTATTAAAACCACTGCAAAAAATGATCTTACAAAAATTTCTTTTTTGAACACACAAATAATTTTTAATGAGTGACTTAATAAAAATGTTAAATTAACCTTAGAAGCGCCATAGTATCTTTCTTTTTTTTCAATACTAACACGTTCTATTTTCTTACAGTTTTTTAAAATTCCAGCAGAATATGCAAACCATAGATTGTTATTTAAAAAAATTTTTTTTAAGTTTGTACTATAAAATGCACTAAAGTTTCCAAAATTAATATATTTACCGGTAAGAAAAAATGTTCCTATCAATCTCAAGTAGTTTAAGAATCTTAAAAATATGTTTTCCATTCTTTTAGATCTATCAGCTACAACTATAAACTTCTTTTTTTTGAGAGCTAAATTAATTAATTTTTTTAATTTAAAAGGATTGTCCTCTCCATCTGAATCTAAAATAGCAATAATTGATTTATAATTTATTTTTTGAATATATTTTAAGCCAATAAAAATCGCTTTTTGACTACCAATATTTTTTTTCAAATTTAACATTTTTATATTTTTTATATTTTTAAGATTTTTCGTTTTTAAATTAATTTTTTCAGTAGAACAATCGTTAACGACTATAACTTTAAATTCCCCCTTTACTCCTTGAACAGCTTTGTTTAAGTGAAACAAGAGTTTATTTAGTGACACCCAATCGTTAAAGCTTGGGATAAGAATAAAAAAATTATTCATAATTTTAATTTTTTTTTTATTCATTGTTTATTCCTGTAAATATTTACTTGTAGAGATTGCAGGGTTATGAATGGTTCGATTATTTATTTTTGGTTTTTTCTAATTCTGATTTTATTTTTAATATAAAGTTGTTAAGAAGTTCTGCGTCATCAGAACTAATTAATGATTTTTTTTCAGCTCCATTTTTCAGCTCCTCTCTAATCTTATTTTTAATATGTTCAACTTTTTCTTTAGAAATGAGGTTGCTATATTCTCTTTTTATTTGTTTTGTTATTACTCCATAAGAAAAGTGAATTGCGAGAATAAACAATACAAAAACTAAAATTGATTTATAAAAAAAAATTTTCATTTTATATTTTTAAAGATTTCATAAATTTTTACACCATTTGTATTTAACTCATAAATCTTAACAAAATTATTAGGTATATTATACTTTTTATTTAAATTTGAATTAACTTCAGAAATATTATTTTTATATATAAAATCCGCTTTTTCATATTCTTGGCCTACTACTAAAAAATTCTTTCTTAAATCAGAATCAATCCCTTCAAGACTTCTATGAAGAGGCGTGTGCGATGCTACTGCTATTGTCATTTTTTCCCCTTTATTCTCTGCGCTTAATTTTAAAAAAAAATGTTTTCCAGATAATCCATAATAATCTCCCTCAAAGGCATTTTTTTTATTATCATTGATTACCTCACTAAAATAGTAACTTTGATGTGGATGATAAATCACAAGACATATGACGTTATGGAAGATAGACGCGATAACAAAGAATACTATTATTTTTTTCTCTAAATATTTTTTTCTATATAGATTTATTAAATTATTAATCTGATAAATAGCAAAATATATTATAAAAATATTTAAAAAATATACTAATCTCCATCCATTATACAAAGGTGAATTAAAAACTAGCAAACTTAAAATAAATGAAGTTAATATAAAAAAAACTATAAAATCTTTTTGTTCATTTTGCCCTCTCCAAAAATCATTAAATATTTGTTTTTCTTTTATATTAATAAATCGCTTTAAAAATTTTATAAAATAGAAAACATATCCTAGTAAAAAAAGTGAAAATGTTATGATTGGTGTAGATATAAAGATCCAAGTTAACAAATAAGCATCTGGTACTATTCGGTTTCCAATATATTCATTATTAAAAAGTATCTTAATATCAGGGCTAATTAAATTTTTCTTTATAGAAAATATATCTAAGAAATTAGCCACAGGGCTTGACCACAAATAAGGAGAAAAAAATAATATTAAACACACGAAGGTAAGTAAGTAAAAAAAATAGAATTTTAAATAGTTATAAATATTTTTATCATTAAGACTTTTAACTATTAGTATTAAAAAAAAAGTTATAGGTAAAAAAATCCCAAAAATTCTCGTATTAAATGAAATTGCACTAAATATTGAGAAATAAAATATATTTTTAAAATTTAAATTATCTGATAATTTTAAAAGAAAATATAAAGCAATATTAAAAAAAGACAAAAACAAAACATCTTTGTATAAAAAACTATCTCCGAATATTCTCGGTGTAGTAATAAATAGAATAGTTCCTGAAAAAGATAAAAAAAAGTTTTTAAATCTTTCAAATAGTAATTGATAGAAAAAAAAAGAACTTAATAAAAATATTAAAAAACTAATAAAGTGTTTTAAGTAGTAAATATTTTCAATTTTTTCTATATTAAATATAATTTCTATTAAAGCTAATGGAACATCGAAAATTACACCATATTTTTTTAATTGCACAATTGATGTAAGCGTATAATCACTAACCTCTTTCATTTTGATTTCAGTTATTAAATTTAATTTTTCAAAGTTAAAAATTTGAGAAATATAATTTAACCAGTATAGTCCATTCATTCTGTGAAATTTCTCTTCTATGTGTATCCCAACGTCTCTAAACGTTAATAGAACTAACGTGATTATAATAAAATAAGTTAAAATTAAAAAAAAATATTGAGAGTTTTTTGTTTTATTTGTCATTTATCTATTATTTTAACATTGTTTAATTTATTTAAAACTTTTATCTGATATAAGATAAAAAATTAAAAAATGAACATTCACGAATTTCAAGCTAAACAACTACTAAAACAATTCGGAGCACCTGTATCGAATGGTGTAGTAATTTTTTCACCAAATGAAATAGATGAGAAAATCAAGCAACTAAAATCTAAAGAGTTTGTTGTGAAGGCCCAAATCCATGCTGGAGGTCGTGGCAAAGGTGGAGGGGTAAAACTAGTAAAAAATATAGAAGAAGTAAAAGTCCAAGCAAAAAAAATGTTTGGAATGAATCTAATTACCCATCAAACAGGCCCTGAAGGCAAGGTAGTAAAAAGAATTTACATCGAAGAAGCCTCAGATATAAAAAAAGAACTTTACCTATCTTGTTTAGTAGATAGAGCGAGTTCAAAAATTGCCTTTATAAGTAGTACAGAAGGTGGAATGGATGTTGAAAAAGTAGCCTCAGAGACACCAGAAAAAATTTTTACAACTAAAATTGATTTAAAAGAAAATATTGACATTGCGTCAATTGGTAGAATCTTGAAGCCTTTTGGGTTTAACGAAGAGCAAAAAAAATCAGGATCAAAATTAATTCAGTCCTTATATAAAATTTTAATAGAAAAGGATGCAAGCCTAATAGAAATAAATCCATTGATCATTACAAAAGATGAACAGTTAATTTGTTTAGATGCAAAAATGAGTTTTGATGACAATGCTATATTTAGAAGACCGGAAATTTTAAAACTTAGAGACTTAAATGAAGAAGAGCCTGCGGAGATAGAAGCAAGCAAACATGACTTGGCTTACATTAAGCTAAACGGTTCAATTGGATGCATGGTTAACGGGGCTGGCCTTGCTATGGCTACTATGGATATAATTAAATTATATGGCAAAGAGCCTGCAAATTTTTTAGATGTTGGAGGTGGAGCTTCTAAGGAAAAAGTTTCAGCTGCATTTAAACTAATCTTATCTGACAAAAATGTTAAAGGTATTTTGATTAATATTTTTGGTGGCATTATGAGATGTGATGTAATTGCTCAAGGTGTACTAGAAGCCGCTAAAGAAACTAATTTAGAAGTACCGCTAGTAGTAAGACTAGCGGGGACTAAATTTCAAGAAGGTAAAGACATATTAGACAAATCAGATTTAAAGATATTGTCTGCTTCAGATTTAAATGATGCAGCAAAAAAAATTGTTGAGGCAATAAAATAAATGTCGGTTTTAGTTGATAAAAATACAAAAGTTATTTGCCAAGGTTTTACAGGTACACATGGAACTTTTCATTCAGAGCAAGCATTAAAGTATGGAACACAATTAGTAGGTGGTGTAACTCCTAAAAAAGGAGGTCAAAAGCATTTAGGTCTACCAGTTTTCAATTCTGTTGAAGAAGCTAAAAACACAACAAATGCAAACGCAACAATGATTTATGTTCCTCCAAAATTTGCAGCTGCTGCTATTATTGAAGCAATAGACGCAAAGATAGAGTTAGTAGTTTGCATAACTGAAGGAATACCAATAATTGACATGATTAAGGTAAAACAGAATTTAATTGGGAGTCAGAGTCGTTTAATTGGACCGAACTGTCCAGGAATTATTACTCCAGATGAGTGTAAAATTGGAATTATGCCAGGAAGCATTCACAAGAAGGGTTCTGTTGGAATAGTCTCAAGATCAGGTACTTTAACATACGAGGCAGTAGCTCAAACAACAGCAAGTGGAATGGGACAATCAACATGTATTGGTATTGGTGGGGATCCTATAAACGGAACTAACTTCATTGATTGTTTGGAATTATTTCTCCAAGATGATGAAACAAAATCCATCGTTATGATTGGAGAGATCGGCGGGTCTGCAGAGGAAGAAGCCTCAGAATTTATTAAAAAATCGAAAATTAAGAAGCCTATGGTTGGCTTTATTGCAGGATTAACAGCACCTCAGGGAAGAACTATGGGTCACGCAGGAGCAATTGTGTCCGGAGGAAAAGGGGGAGCCGAAGACAAGATAGAATCTATGCAATCAGCAGGTATAACTATCTCAAAATCTCCAGCCGACATTGGCCAAACATTGCTCGAAAAACTAAATAGTTAATTAAAAATATTATATGTTATTATGAGATATTAAATGTCATCGTCTCAAGATAACAACATATTTAAAAAAACTTCATTTCTAGCTGGAAATAATTCCGCTTTCATAGAAGAGTACTATTCTGAATATTTAAAAGATCCTAGTAAACTGCCCCAAGGTTGGAAAGAGTTTTTTGATGGCCTCAAAGAAAATAGGGAAATCATTTCTAAAACTTTGGAAGGACCTAGCTGGGCCCCTAACAAAAAAATTAAAAAAAATAATTTAGATTCAGATGATTTATTTAAGGAATACTCCTTAGAAGATAATAGATTTGAAGATATTCCTTTAATAGAAGAATCAGCAAAAAATTCTATAAGAGCAATCATGTTAGTTAGAGCTTTTCGAATTAGAGGACATCTAATCGCCAACCTTGATCCTTTAGGTCTGATGGTGAGAGAAGAACATCCAGAACTAAAACTTGAAACATATGGATTCACTAAAAGTGATCTTGGCAAAAAAATATTTTTAGATGGTGTTTTAGGATTGCAAGAAGCAAAGCTTTCAGAAATTATGAATATCCTAAAAAAAACCTATTGTGGAAATATAGGTTATGAATTTATGCACATGGGAGATCCAGACGAAAAAAATTGGATTAGAGACAGAATAGAAGGTCCAGAAAAAGAAATTATTTTTACAGAAAATGGAAAAAAAGCAATCTTAAATAAAATTATTGAAGCAGAAGGTTTTGAAAAATATTTACATGTTAAGTTTGTAGGAACGAAGCGATTTGGAATTGACGGTGGAGAATCCTTAGTACCTGCATTGGAACAAATAATAAAAAGAGGAGGTAATTTAGGAGTAAAAGAAATCAAGATCGGGATGTCACATAGAGGTAGATTAAACATCTTATCTAATGTCATGGGTAAACCATTTAAAGCAATCTTTAATGAATTTTTTGGTAGTGCCGTTGAAGCTAAAAGAGATTTTGAGGGAGATGTAAAATATCATTTAGGTGCGTCGTCAAACCGGGAGTTTGATGGTAATGTTGTTCATATTAGTTTAACGGATAATCCCTCACACTTAGAAGCTGTTAATCCTGTGGTGTTAGGCCAGGTAAGAGCAAAACAATTTTTTCATAAAGATCCAGAAAGAAAAAAAGTTATACCAGTATTAATACACGGTGATGCAGCTTTTGCAGGTCAAGGAATAGTAGCAGAATGTTTTGCAATGTCAGGATTGCCAGGGCACAATATAGGCGGCACAATACATATCATTGTTAATAATCAGATAGGTTTTACAACATCTCCACAATTTGCAAGATCTTCACCGTATCCAAGTGAGGTAGCAAAAATTGCTCAAGCCCCTATTTTACACGTTAACGGAGACGATCCCGAAGCGGTTGTGCACTGTGCTAAAATTGCAACTGAATTTAGACAGCAATTTAACAGAGATATTGTAATTGATATGTTTTGCTACAGAAGATTTGGACACAATGAAGGTGATGAGCCTTCTTTTACTCAACCTTTAATGTATAAAAAAATAAAATCTCACCCTACATCTTTAAAGATCTATTCTGAAAAATTAGTAAATGAAAAACTTTTTTCTCAAGAAAAAGTAGACCAACAAATAAATGATTTTAAGTCACACTTAGAAAAAGAATTTATTGAATCAAAAAATTACAAACCAGAACTGAAGTGGTTTGACGGTGTTTGGTCTAGATTTACTCCTACACCCGGTAAAGATAGAAGAGGTGCTAGCGGTGTTGATAAAGAGAAAATTAATTTAATAGGAAAAAAAATTACAACTATTCCAAATAATTTTAACATACATAAAACGTTAAAAAAAATATTTGATAACAAACAAAAAATGTTTAATAATAATCTTCCTATTGATTGGTCAACAGCCGAAGCTTTGGCATTTGGAACACTTTTAACGGAAGGTTTCTCTGTTAGATTATCAGGTCAAGATTCTGGCAGGGGAACTTTTAGTCAAAGACACTCTGTGCTTAGAAATCAAGATAGCCACGAAAGGTATGTTCCATTAAATAATATTTCAAAAAATCAAAAAAAATTTGAAGTAATAGACACACTTTTGTCAGAACTGGCTGTACTAGGGTTTGAATTTGGTTACTCTATATCAGAACCTGAGACATTAGTATTGTGGGAAGCTCAATTTGGTGATTTTGCTAATGGTGCCCAAATAATCATTGATCAATTTATAACTTCTGGTGAATCAAAATGGGGAAGGGCTAGTGGATTAGTAATGTTATTACCGCATGGTTACGAAGGTCAAGGACCAGAACACTCTTCAGCGAGATTAGAACGATTCTTACAAATGTGTGCGCTAGATAATATTCAAGTAGTAAATTGCACAACACCAGCTAATTATTTTCACGCTTTAAGAAGGCAAATGCACAGAGAATTTAGAAAGCCATTGATAATTATGACTCCAAAATCTCTGCTAAGACACAAACAATGTGTTTCAACTATAGATGATTTCACTAAAGACACTTCTTTTCACAGAGTTCTACCAGATCGAGCTTATACAAGTGAGTACGATTTAATCGAACTTAAAAATGATAGGCAAATTAAGAAAGTAGTTATTTGTTCAGGTAAAATTTACTTTGATCTAGTTGATGCTAGAGAAAAAACAAAAAATGATAAAGTTGTTTTTATTCGATTGGAACAAATCTATCCATTTCCAGTGAAAAGATTAGGCAAAGAATTGAAAAGGTATGCAAAAAATGCAGATATTTATTGGTGTCAAGAAGAGCCAAAAAATATGGGCGCATGGAACACAGTTAATCATTACATAAACAGAACCTTAGAAATTATTAATTTTAGCAATAAAAACGTTGAATATATTGGAAGAAGACCATCAGCAACCACTGCGACTGGAAATCTTAATAAACACCTTGCACAACAAAAAGAAATATTAGAAAAGGTAGTTGGAAAAATTAACTAATGTCTGATCGTATACTAGTCCCTGTACTTGGAGAATCTGTAACAGAAGCCACAGTAGCCAAGTGGTTGAAAAATGAAGGTGATAAAGTTAACGCAGATGAAGCAATAGTCGAATTAGAGACGGATAAAGTTAATATTGAAGTACCTGCACCCTCTAGCGGAACAATAGAAAAAATTTCTGTTAAAGAAGGACAAACTGTAGATGTTGGAGCTTTGTTAGGAACCATTATACAATCAAAAAGTACTGAGATAAGTACAGGCGCGGAAGAAAAAAAATATTCACCTCCATCAAAAAAACCACAAGTTGCTAAGGAAGAAGAAAAAGTTGAAGTTATTAAAAAAGAAGAAGAGAGTATTGAAGAAATAAAATTATCTAAAAGAGATAAAAAACAAGAAAGTGAAGAAGAGCCTCTTATCCTGACAGAAGTTCACGATGAACAAAAAGTTTCAAGAACTTCAAATACAAACTTTATTTCTCCTGCCGCAAGGAAATTAGCAACAGAGTCAAATATTAATCTTAATGAGGTTAAAGGTTCAGGTAAAAATGGAGTTATTTTAAAAGAAGATCTTCTAAATTTAATGGGGACTGTGCCAAAACCTTCAGAACGAAAAAATACACATGGGCCTGAAGAAAGAATTAAAATGACAAGATTAAGAATGACAATAGCTAAAAGACTTAAAGAGGCTCAAGAAAATGCAGCTATGTTAACCACTTTTAACGAAGTAGATATGAGCGCAGTTATTTCAATGAGAAGTGAGCACAAGGAAGACTTTCAAAAAAAATATGATGTTAAATTAGGTTTTATGTCCTTTTTTGTAAAAGCATGCGTTGTAGGACTTAAAAACTATCCTGTTATAAACGCAGAAATTCAAGGAGATGAAATTGTTTATAAAAATTATTACAATATAAGTATAGCTGTTGGTACAGATAGAGGTTTAGTTGTGCCTGTTCTCAGAAACACAGATGAGATGTCTTTTGCAGAAATTGAAAAAAACATTAATTTACTTGGACAAAAAGCAAGGGATGGAAAAATTGTTATTGACGATTTACAAGGAGGAACCTTCACAATTACCAACGGGGGTATTTATGGCTCAATGCTTTCGACGCCTATTTTAAACCCACCTCAGTCAGCTGTATTAGGTATGCACAATATTATAGAACGGCCCGTAGCAATCAACAAAAGCGTATCTATTAGACCGATCATGTATCTAGCTTTGTCATATGATCATAGGATTGTTGATGGAAAAGAAGCAGTTTCTTTCTTAAAAATAATAAAAGAGTGTCTTGAAGACCCTAGAAGACTATTTTTAAATTTATAGTTATGGAAAATAATTTTGATGTAATTATTATTGGTGGAGGCCCTGGAGGATATGTCTGTGCTATTCGTGCTGCTCAATTAGGCTTGAAAACTGCTTGTATTGAATCAAGGGGAACACTAGGTGGAACTTGTCTTAATGTGGGATGTATACCATCTAAAAGTCTTTTAAACTTATCTGAGACTTATCACAAAGCTCAAAAAGATTTTAACGCACAAGGAATAGAATTTACAGGCTTAAAACTTAATTTAGATAAGATGATGGCCAACAAAAATAAATCAGTTCAAGTTTTAACTAAAGGAATTGAATTCTTATTTAAAAAAAACAAAGTAACATATATTAAAGGTAAAGGTGTTTTGTTTTCAAAAAATGATGTCGTTGTTTATGAAGGAGAAAAAAAAACATCATATAAGTCTAAAAATATTGTTATTGCCACAGGTTCAGGCCCGTCTACGTTGCCTGGCATGGAAATTGATGAAGAAAATATTGTATCTTCAACAGGAGCACTTGCTCTAAAAGAAGTACCTAAAAATTTTATAGTAATAGGCGGTGGTTATATTGGATTAGAAATGGGTTCTGTGTGGTCGCGTCTTGGATCAAACGTAACCGTTTTAGAATATTTAGACCACATCACACCAGGAATGGATAAAGAGATTTCATCAGAATTTATGAAAATTTTAACAAAACAAGGATTTAAATTTAAATTAAACTCAAAAGTAACCTCAGTGAGCAATAAAGGAAATCAAGTGGAAGTTGCTTTTACAAACAATGAAACGTCAAAAGAAGAAAAAATTTTAGCTGACAAAGTTTTAGTTTCAGTTGGAAGAAAACCTTATACAGAAGGATTAAATTTAACAAAAATAGGAATTAAAAAAGATAAGCAAGGAAGGATTGAAGTAAATGAAAAACTGCAAACTTCGATAAATAATATTTATGCTATTGGAGACGTAATCAAAGGTCCAATGCTTGCTCATAAAGCTGAAGAAGAAGGGATTGCTGTTGCTGAAGTTATCGCAGGTCAAGCCGGGCATGTTAATTATGACATTATACCTGGTGTTATTTATACATCACCAGAAGTGGCGGTTGTTGGAAAAACGGAAGAACAACTTAAAAGTGAAAAAATAAATTATAAAGTGGGAAAATTTCCGTTTCTTGCGAATTCACGTGCTAAAGTTAATAATGAAACTGATGGTTTTGTAAAAATATTAGCGGATAGTAAAACTGACAGAGTTTTAGGAGTTCATATGATTGGTCCGCATACTGGTGACATGATAGCCGAAATGGCATTAGCTATGGAATTTGGCGCCAGTGCAGAAGATATTGCTCGAACATGCCACGCCCACCCAACTCATACAGAGGCAGTAAAAGAAGCAGCACTAGCTGTTGATAAAAGAGCAATTCATTTTTAATTGATATAATATCAATAAGATTCTTAGAATGAAAATTCCTGTTTTAATTCCTAAAATATTTAATTTCCCTTTTACGTATGATTCCGGTCCTTTAAAAGCTCTAGAACCAGGTGATTTAGTCCTTGTTCCTTTCGGCAAGAGCCAAGAAGTTGGAGTTGTATGGGATAAAGTTCAGCCCTCATTAAAAAAATTTAAAATAAGAAAAATAGACACAAAGATACATAGTTTTAAAATTAACAAAAGTCTAATTGACTATATCAATTGGTTTTCTGCTTACAATTTAGTCTCAAAAGGCATGGTTCTTAAAATGTGTCTTGGAGATAAAAAAAATATGACTAAAATTGAACAGCACATCAAAGAAAATATAAAAAAAAACAAACTTAAATTTGTCTTAAATGAAGACCAGGGAAAAAGTCTTGAGGATCTTAGAAAATTTGGCAATTCGTTTAACGTATCTTTATTACAAGGTGTAACAGGATCCGGTAAAACAATAGTTTATTTTGAGAGAATAAAAGAAATTCTAGATAAAGGCCAACAAGTGCTTATTTTGTTGCCTGAAATATTTTTAACCAATCAATTCAAAGACAGGTTTGAGGAATTTTTTGGTTTTTTACCAGCAATTTGGCACTCAAAAATAGGACTTAAAAGTAAGAGAAAAATCTGGCAAGGAGTTGTTAACAAGAGTTTAGATTTAGTAATTGGAGCACGTTCTTCATTACTATTACCATTTAAAAATCTAGGATTAATTGTGTTAGATGAAGAACACGATCCATCATACAAACAAGATGAAGGTATTATTTATCATGCACGTGATATGGCAATATCAAGAGCATCTTTTGAAAATATACCAATACATCTAGTTTCTGCTGTCCCTTCATTAGAAACTTTTAGCAATATAAAAAATAAAAAATATAACCACACAAGATTAATAAATCGTTATCGTGATTTTCCACTACCAGAAGCTAAAGTAGTTAATCTTGAAAAATCTGTACTTAATAAGGATCAATTTATAGCAGATGAGACTATTGAATTGATTCAAGATTATTTAAAAAAAAAAGAACAGGTGTTATTTTTTTTAAACAGAAGAGGATATGCCCCTTTTTTAATTTGTAAAAAATGTGGTTTTAAACATTTATGTCCAAACTGCTCAATTTATTTAACTTATCATAAGTCAATAAATAAACTTATTTGCCATCATTGTGGAGTTAAAGTTAAGAAAGAAAAAAATTGTAAGACCGAAACAAAACTTTGTGATTTTCGTATGTATGGACCAGGCGTTGAAAAAATATATGATGAATTAAAAACCATTTTTCCGAAAAAAAATATTAAAATATTTTCAAGTGATTTCTTAGCAAAAAAAAATGAACCAGAATCTATTTTAAAAAAAATAGAAAAAAATGAAATAGATATTCTTGTAGGAACACAATTAATCTCAAAAGGATTTAATTTTCCTAAACTAAATTGTATCGTAGTAGTAGACGCAGACTTTTCTGGAATGGGTTATGATTTAAGAACAACTGAAAAAAATATACAATTATACAACCAATTAAGTGGTAGGGCAGGTCGGTTCTCAAGCAAATCTGTAATTATTTATCAAACCACAACACCTCTAGATGAAACTTTGAAAGATGTATTGGAAAATAACCCAGAAAAATTTCTAAATAATGAATTGATTATTAGAAAAAATAAAAATTTACCACCTTACTCAAGACTTATTGCTTTGATCATTTCAGCTAATTCTAGTCAAGACAGTTTTAGAGCAGCACAAGAAATTAAAAAAAAATTAAGTGCCATAAGTCAACTCGATGTTTTAGGGCCTGTTGACTCCCCTATTTTTAAAGTCAAAAAAAAGTATAGAACACGACTTTTATTAAGATCAAAAAACAGCAGTTTAATTCAAAAAAGCGTTAGTAAAATTCTTGATAATTTAACTATATCTAAAAAAATAAAACTTATGGTTGATGTTGATCCGATTAACTTTGCTTGAAACAATCTAACCACCTTGATCGATGCCTATCCTTATGGTAGGAAACCACATTCTTAACAAAATTTCTAAACTAGGAGTATAAAAGTGAGTTCCAATAAGTCATTTTCTTCAGAAACGACCAATAGATATGCTTTAGCGTTATATGAGCTTGCTAAAGAAAATTCAGAGTTAGAAGTTGTAGAAAAAAATGTTAATGAGGTTTTAGCAATCTACAATACTAATGAAGATTTAAAAAACTTTATTAAGAATCCCACTCAATCGCAGTCAAGTCAACTAGAAGTATTAAAAAAAGTATCAATTGGAATGAATTTGTCAAAAATTACTCATAACTTTTTATCCATTTTAGTTTCCAAAAGAAGAATTTTTTATTTAAATACTATTTTTCTAAATTTTTTATCTTTAGCTTCAAAAAAAAGAGGTGAATTAAAAGCTTCTTTAATTTCTTCAAAAAACCTATCAAATGAAGAGCTTAAAAATTTAAATACTGAACTTTCACAGGCAATAGGAACTACTGTAGCGTTTGATTATAAAGTTGATGAAACTTTAATTGGTGGTTTGAAAATGCAAATAGGAAGTTTAATGGTTGACACTTCTATTAAAAATAAATTAAAAAAATACGAACAAATAATGTTAGAAGCTTAATATGCAGATCAATCCATCAGAAATTACTAAAATACTAAAAGAGCAAATAAAAAATTTTGGCGAAAAAGCCGAAGTCTCAGAAATAGGTAAGGTTCTGTCTGTTGGTGATGGAATAGCAAGGGTTTTTGGCCTCGACAATGTGCAAGCTGGAGAAATGGTTGAATTTGAAGATGGTTCTAAAGGTATGGCTCTAAACTTAGAAAGCGACAATGTTGGAATAGTAGTTTTTGGTGATGATAGAAAAATAAAAGAGGGTAGCACAGTAAAGAGAACTGGCTCAATTGTAGATGCACCTGTTGGAAAAGAACTCTTAGGAAGAGTTCTAGATGGTTTGGGAAACCCAATTGATGGAAAAGGAAATTTAAGTGAAAAAACAAAAAGAAAAAGAGTAGAGGTTAAAGCACCTGGAATCATTCCAAGACAGTCTGTAAGTGAACCGATGCAAACAGGCTTAAAAGCTATCGATACTTTAATTCCAATCGGGAGAGGTCAAAGAGAATTAATTATTGGTGATCGACAAACTGGTAAAACTGCAGTTGCTATTGACGCGATTATTAATCAAAAAACAATTAATGAATCCGACGACGAAAAGAAAAAACTTTATTGTATTTATGTAGCCATAGGTCAAAAGCGTTCTACAGTAGCGCAAATTGTTAAAACACTGGAAGACGCTGGAGCTATGAAATACACAACAGTTGTTGCAGCGACAGCTTCTGATGCTGCTCCGTTGCAATTTTTAGCTCCCTACACTGGTTGCACAATTGGAGAATATTTTAGAGACAACGGAATGCACGCACTAATTATTTATGACGATTTATCAAAACAAGCTGTTGCTTATAGACAAATGTCTTTATTACTAAGAAGACCTCCTGGACGAGAAGCTTATCCTGGTGATGTATTCTATTTACACAGCAGACTATTAGAAAGAGCTGCGAAACTTAGCGATGCTAATGGTGGGGGATCCTTAACTGCCTTGCCCATAATTGAAACACAGGCAGGAGATGTTTCTGCGTACATCCCAACAAATGTAATTTCTATTACTGACGGACAAATATTTTTAGAAACACAACTATTTAATCAAGGTATCAGACCAGCCGTAAACGTTGGATTGTCAGTTTCAAGAGTAGGGTCTGCCGCTCAGACTAAGGCAATGAAAAAAGTTGCTGGCTCAATAAAATTAGAATTAGCTCAATACAGAGAAATGGCCGCCTTTGCTCAATTTGGCTCAGATCTTGACGCATCAACACAAAAGCTTTTAAATCGTGGTTCAAAACTAACTGAACTTTTAAAACAAAATCAATACTCACCTTTAACCGTAGCAGAACAGGTCATTTCTGTGTTCACAGGAGTTAGAGGGTATTTAGATGATGTAGAATTAGATCAAATTAAAAATTTTGAAAAAGATATTTTAGAAAAAATTAAAAATGATAAAAATGAAATTCTAAGCACGATACAAACTACTGGAAAATTAGAAAAAGATACTGAAGAATCTTTAATTCAAATAATAGAAGAGTATAAAAAAAGTAAAAAATAATGCCAAGTTTAGATGATTTAAGAAAAAGAATTGTTAGTGTTAAGTCTACACAAAAAATTACCAAAGCAATGAAAATGGTAGCAGCTGCAAAACTTAGGAAAGCGCAAGAAAACGCCGAAAAAGGAAGACCCTATAGCGAAAAAATGCAGAATATAATTTTAAATTTAACAGAATCTATTAGCGACCCTCAGAATGCTCCAAAACTATTAATTGGAACTGGCAAAGACCAGATTCATCTGTGCGTAGTAATGACATCAGACAGAGGTTTATGCGGAGGCTTCAATTCAAATATATGCAGATTAGCAAAAAAATATTTTGAAAAAATATTAAAAGAAGGAAAAAATTTAAAAATCATCACAGTTGGCTCAAAAGGCCATGACCAACTTAAGAGAGAATACAGAAAGTATATTATTAAAAAGCTAAGCTTTAAAAATAAAAAAAAAATTTCTTTTGTAGAAGCTGATGAAGTTGGAAAAATAATCTTAGATTTGTTTGACAAAAATGAATTTGATAAGTGTATTTTATTTTTTAATAATTTTAAAAACATCATGACACAAATACCGGAAGCGCAGCAAATAATTCCCACAGAAGTTAAAAAAGATTTTAAAAAAAACGAAGAAATTTTTTATGAATTTGAACCTGACGAAGACGAAATTCTTGAGGACTTACTTCCAAAAAATATTTCGACACAAGTTTTTAAAGCCTTTTTAGAAAATTCTGCTAGTGAACAAGGATCTCGTATGACAGCAATGGACAGTGCAACTAGAAATGCAGGAGATCTAGTTAATAAATTAACAATAAATTACAACAGAAGTAGACAGGCAGTAATTACTAAAGAATTAATCGAAATAATATCAGGAGCAGAAAGTCTATAATTATGAAAAAAACAGGAAAAATTACTCAGATCATCGGTGCGGTTATCGACGTAACTTTCGATGGTGATTTACCAGAAATATATACGGCACTAGAAGTCAGCAACGAAGGAAATAAACTAGTATTAGAAGTTGCTCAACATTTAGGTGAAGGTAGTGTTAGAACTATAGCAATGGACTCCACAGAGGGTTTAAAACGAGGAGATGTGGTTACCAACACAGGAGAACCCATACTTGTACCTGTTGGACCTGAAACTCTTGGCAGAATAATTAATGTAATTGGAGAACCGATCGATGAAAAAGGACCAGTTAAAACTAAAGAAAAATGGCCAATACACAGACAGGCTCCTAAGTTTACCGAACAGTCTACTGAAACAGAAATGCTAGTTACAGGAATTAAAGTTATCGATCTTTTAGCTCCTTACGCGAAAGGTGGAAAAGTTGGTTTATTTGGAGGAGCAGGAGTGGGTAAAACAGTAACTATTATGGAATTAATAAACAACATTGCAAAAGCACATGGTGGGTTTTCAGTATTTGCTGGAGTTGGAGAAAGAACACGAGAAGGAAATGATTTATATCATGAAATGATCGAATCAGGAGTTATTAAACCCAATGGTGAAGGGTCAAAAGCTGCATTAGTTTATGGTCAAATGAATGAACCGCCAGGAGCCAGAGCAAGAGTTGCTCTTACAGGTTTAACTGTTGCCGAATATTTTAGAGACAAAGAAGGACAGGATGTACTATTTTTTATTGATAATATTTTTAGATTTACTCAAGCAGGATCAGAAGTTTCAGCGTTATTAGGAAGAATACCTTCAGCAGTAGGATATCAACCAACTTTAGCTACTGACATGGGTAACCTCCAAGAAAGAATTACATCAACCAGTAAAGGATCAATAACATCTGTACAAGCGATATACGTTCCAGCAGACGACTTAACAGATCCGGCACCAGCTACCTCGTTTGCACACTTAGATGCTACAACTGTACTTTCAAGACAGATAGCTGAAATAGGAATTTATCCAGCAGTAGATCCTTTAGACTCTACCTCAAGAATTCTTGACCCAAGAATAGTAGGAGAAGAACATTATAGAGTAGCAAGAGAAGTTCAACAAACACTACAAGCATATAAATCTTTACAAGACATTATAGCAATTTTAGGTATGGATGAATTATCAGAAGAAGATAAAATTACAGTAACAAGGGCAAGAAAAATTCAAAGATTTTTATCACAGCCTTTCTTTGTCGCAGAAGTGTTTACAGGCTCACCTGGAAAATTAGTAGATCTAGAGTCAACCATCAAAGGGTTTGACGCAATCTGTAAAGGTGACTATGACCACCTTCCAGAATCCGCGTTTTATATGGTTGGAGGAATCGAAGAAGCTGTTGAAAAAGCTGAGAAAATGGCACAAGATGAAAAATAGTAATGTCTGAAAACTTTAATTTAGAAATAATTAGTCCCGATCAAACGCTAATTAATACTGATGTTAAGCAGGTAATTATACCGGCTTACGAAGGATTGATGACAATTTTAAAAGATCATATTTCATTAATTACCTTTTTAAGACCAGGATTTATAGAGGCTGAGATTGAACATAAAATTGAGAAACTTTATGTTGAAGAAGGCACCGTAGAATTTTTTAATAATAAACTTTTAATCTTAACCTCGTCCACAATTAAATTAGAGAAACTTACAAAAGAAAGTATATTAAAAATGATTGATGAGTCTAAAGTTCTTCTACAAAACACAGAAATTAAAGATAAAGAAAAATATATTATAAGCCACAAGTTAGAAACCCTTCAGCAAATTAATTAATAATTTTTTTGAGCTCTACCAATACTTCTTTATAAACATGCTTTTTAAAGAGTACAATTAAATCCGGTAAAAGATCTATATCTATCCATTTCCATTCTATAAATTCGGCGTTTTTGGTATCTATATTAATCTCATTGTCGTTACCCAGAAATTTAACCACAAACCATTTTTGTTTTTGCCCTCTGTATTTTCCTTTCCATATTTTCCCAATCAAGTTTTCTGGTAATTCATACTCAATCCATTGATCAAATTCTTTTAAAACTTTTATATTTTTTATACTAGTTTCTTCTAAAAGTTCCCTTTTCATTGCCAGTAATAAAGGTTCATTAGAATCTACGCCTCCTTGTGGCATCTGCCATTTATCAAACGGGTTGTCTTTTCTTTTTCCAACAAAAACTTTATTTTGTGAATTAATAACAGCTATTCCAACGCCTGTTCTCAGCGGAAGAATCTTATGATTCATTTTTAAGATTTAAGTAAATCAATTGCATACTTTAACTGATTATCACTTTCAGTATTAATTTTAAAATCTTTTCCAATCTCCTCTACAAAAATATCTGGTAAAACACCTACTTCTGAAATTGATTTTCCAGAAGGTAGGTAATATTTTGATATGGTTAGCCTTAATCCTCCACCATTTTTAAGAGGTATAATAGATTGAACCGACCCTTTTCCGTAAGTGCGTTCACCTAAAATAATTGCTCGTTTATGATCTTTTAATGCTCCAGATACAATTTCTGCAGCGGAGGCTGACCCATTATTAGTAATGACTATTAAGGGTTTACCATTAATCCCATCTCCTCTTTTGGAAAAAAACCTTCTAGTCTCACTAATTTTTCGTCCTTTTGTAGAGACTATTTCACCATCATCTAAAAAATAATCAGTTATACTTATAGCTTGAGTTAAAAGTCCTCCAGGATTATTTCTTAAATCAAGAATATACCCAGTTAACTTGTTTTTTTTTTCAAAATTATTAATTTTTTTAAACAATTGTTCGTCACTATTTTCGTTAAAAGACTTTAATCTTAGATATCCAATTTTATTCTTCTCGCCAATTATTTTTGCATCAACTGACTTAACCTCAATAACAGCCCTTTTAATTTTAAATTCTAAAGCTTTTTTTTCATTTCTTCTTCTAACAGTTAATTTTATTTCTGATCCAACAGGCCCGCGCATAAGTTCAACTGCATCAGTAAGTGTTTTGCCTTGTACTTGCTGACCATTAATTCTAACAATATAATCACCTGATTTAATACCTGCATTTGCTGCAGGGGTGTCGTCGATTGGTGAAATAACCTTAACAACACCAGACTCCATTCCTATTTCGATTCCAAGACCACCAAACTCACCTTTGGTATCAGTTTGCATGCCATCAAATGATTTAGGGCTCATATATGCCGAATAAGGATCTAAAGATTGTAATAGACCATTAATTGCTGAATCCATGACTTCTGCTTGGTCAATCTCACTAACATATTCTTGCTTTATAGTTTCTAAAACCTCACTAAATAAATCAATTTTTTCATATAATTCATTTGAGTTTTTTGAATAAGCGTAATCACTACTTGTAAAAATAGTTAAGAGTAAAACTGTAATTATAATATTTATTTTTTTCACATTAATACTTTCTCTTTTGGTATTGGCTCAGACCACATCTTTTCAAGATCGTAGAATTCTCTTTTTTCAGGATGGAATAGGTGAACTATAATATCAATTGCGTCTACAAGCTTCCAGTCATTACTATCATTTCCTTCCATTCTGCAGTTATAAACACCTATTTTTTTAAGCTCCGTAACTAGGTTCTGAGATAGAGATTGAAGATGCCTAGAAGAAGTGCCCGAAGCTATAATCATATAGTCTGCTATATAAGATTTCTTTTTAAGATCAATCGATACAATATTTTTAGCTTTATTATTGTCTAAAATTATCTCAATTTGATTTTTAATTTCTGATATTTCCATCAAGCTTTAAGATAGGCCTCTCTAATTTGAGTAGAAGAAATATTTATAGGCTTATGTTTAATGAATGTTATTTTTTTCACTTGTTTCATCATAACAGATTTTTTAGCTTTCATGTCATAGTCCTTTCGAGAGAATACCACAATTTCAGTTAAATTAGGCAAAATTTTCCAATTTTTCCATTTATGAAATTTAATTAAGTTATCTGATCCAATAATTAAAAAAAAAATATTTGTTTTATTTTTTTTTTTTAAATATCTTATTAAATCTATAGTATTAATTGATTTTATCTTATTTTCAAAAAATTTAATTTCAATTTTTTTTATTTTACTTGTTATAGCTTTACTTTTTTTTATTCTTTTTTGCAGTGAAAAAAAAGCTTTATTTTTAAGTGGATTTTTTTTTGTTATGCACCAATATACTTTATCTAACAATAATTTTTTTATCGCAAGTTTTGAGATTTCTAAGTGCCCGTGGTGTGGAGGGTCAAAGCTTCCACCTAGAATTCCAATTCTTTTCTTTTCAGATTTAATCATTTTTGATTAAGACCTAGCAATCCCTTTTCCTGTCACTATATATTTGTAAGAGGTTAGCTGATTAATACCAATAGGTCCTCTTGGCGGTAATTTATTTGTTGAAATTCCGATTTCTCCTCCGAATCCAAATTCTCCTCCATCAGCAAATTGAGTTGAAACATTATGCATTGCAATTGCACTATTAACACCGTTTAAAAATATTTCTGCTGTTTTAAAGTTATTAGTTATAATACCGTCAGTGTGCATCGTGCCATATTTTAATATATGATTTTTAGCTTCTTGCACTCCATTAACAGATTTAATAGAAATTTTTGCATCTAAATACTCAGTTTTCCAATCAATTTCTTTTGCTAATTTGTATTTGTTTTTAAATACCTGATTAATTTTTTTATCTACAACAACTTCACAACCTAATGAGGTAAGCTTATTAATAATTGGAACAGCATGTTTTTTTATTGATTTAGAGTCAATTAATAATGTTTCAACGGCCCCACATATACTGGTTCTTCGCATTTTAGCATTAGCAACTAGCTTTGTAGCCATATCGGTATTCGCATCATTATCTACATATATATGACAAAGACCTTCAAGATGGCCAATCACATGTACTCGAGAAAGTTGTTGAACTTTTTTTACAAGTTCTCTGCCTCCTCTTGGTATGATTACATCTATATATTCTGACATATTAGATAAGAGATAATTTACAATATTTCTATTCTTGTCATGAATAAATTGAATACAATTTTTATCAATATTATTTTTTTTTAAAGATTCTCTAAAAAGATTAGCTAAAATCTTGTTTGAATTATAAGCTTCAGAGCCCCCCCTTAGTATTCCACAATTACCAGATTTTAAACATAGAGCAGAAACATCAGCTGTAACATTTGGCCTGCTTTCATAAATTACACCTATTACGCCCATTGGGGTTGTGACTCTTTTTATTTTTAAACCAGTTGGCCTTTTCCAGGACTCCAAGACTTTATTTAGAGGGTTTTTAAATTTAAAGATTTCATTGATAGAGTTCCTTATGCCATCTATTCTTTTATCGTCTAATATCAGCCTATCTACGAGATGTTTTCTTTTTACATTTTTTACATCTTTAATGTTTTCTTGTAGAATCTGCTTTTTGTTTTGTAGCAAAAGCTGATTGTAACTTAAAAGTGCTTTATTGACTCTTTTTCCTTCTATATTATTAAGAACTGCCAATGCTTTTTTTGCATCTACACCAATCTGCTTTAATTTTTTCATAATATTACAATATCATCCTTGTGTATTATTTCTGATTTACTTGCGTATCCAAGGATATTTTCAATCTGGTGGCTCTGCAAACCTTTAATTTTATTAATTTCTTCAGAAGTAAAAGAAGATAAGGCTCTTGCAATATCAACATTAGCATTATCCACAATAATTATATTGTCACCTTTCTTAAAATTACCGGAAATCTTAACTATACCAGCTGGCAACAAACTCTTTCCAGACCTTAAAGCTTTAGAAGCACCGTGATCGATATAAATTCTAGCAGACGAAGATAGTGAACTTATTATCCATTTTTTTCTTGCGTCCAAATTAGAAATTTTCGGTTTAAACCACGTGCATAAATTTTCATTCATAATTTTTTTTATAGGATTAAATTTTTTCCCATTAGCAATCAGCATGTTACAACCAGCATTCATACAAATTTTTGCAGCTTCTAACTTTGTAAGCATTCCGCCTGAACCATAAGTATTAACTTTTTTATCAACTAGAGAAAAAATTTTTTCATTAACAACATCTACTTCTTCAATTAAACTTTTTTTATTTGATATTTTTTCATACAACCCATCAACATCAGATAAAATAATAAGTAAATCTGCGCCCACTATTTGAGCCACTCTTGCTGCCAACCTATCATTGTCTCCATATTTAATTTCAGAAGTTGCTGTGGTATCGTTTTCATTAACAATAGGTATAGCACCTAGTTTGAAAAGATTTTCAAAGGTTCTTCTGGCATTCAGTGCTCTTCTTCTTTGTTCTGTGTCGTCTGGTGTTATTAAAATTTGGCCAATTTTAATTTTACTTTTTTGGAAAAGTTTTTGGAATTCATTAATTAAATGAATTTGACCTATTGAAGCAACTGCTTGACTCATTTCGACTTTGACCTTTTTATTTTTTATTTTTAAATAGCTTTGGCCAAGTGCTATAGCACCAGATGAAACAATAACTATTTCTTGGTTATTCTTTCTTAATTGCTTAATATCTTGGATTAAGCTTAAGAGCCATTTTTTTTTGAATTTACCATTACTATCAACAATAGTAGATGAGCCTAATTTTATAACTATTTTTTTTGCTTTATTTACTCGCATTTTTCAACAGTATTTTTCTTAAATTAATCAAGTTTTTGTCCGCTACAACTGAAATTATCTCATACTTTTTTTTTATTTTTGTTTTAAAAATTTTTAATTTTTTTTCCATATCTTTTTTTTCAACTAAATCAGATTTATTAAATACAATAATTTCTTTCTTTTTTATTAGTATTTTATCATATTTAGATAGTTCATTTCTTACTTTTAAATAACATTCAGCAAGCTTGTCCTCTGACAAGTCGATTAAATGTAATAAAATTTTACATCTCTCAATATGACGCAGAAACTTATCACCTAAGCCGGTACCTTCATGTGCGCCTTCAACTAAACCAGGTATATCTGCCAGTGTAACTTCTTTGTCATCGTAATAAGAAACGCCAAGATTAGGATCGATTGTTGTAAAAGGATAATTTGCTATCTTAGGTCGTGCGCGAGTTATAGCCGCTAGTAAACTTGACTTACCTGCATTTGGCATTCCTATTATTCCGATATCTGCAATAACCTTTAATTGTAACCACACCCAAAATTCTTCACCCACTTTTCCATTTGTTTTTTTAGTTGGAGCCCTATTAGTTGAACTTTTAAATCTAACATTTCCTAAACCGTGGTTGCCACCAGCAGCCACTAAATATCTTTCTTTATTTTTTGTAAAATCATAAATCAATGTGTTGTTATCTTCTTCGAAAATTTGCGTTCCTACTGGAACCTTAATTATTAAATCTTTTCCTCCTGCTCCAGTTCTTTTTCTTTTAGTTCCAATATACCCATTTTCCGCTCTAAAATGCTGAGCGTATCTAAAATCAATTAATGTATTTAAATTTCTTTCTGTTTCAAAAATAACAGAACCACCATTCCCACCATCTCCACCATCGGGACCTCCATATTCAACAAACTTTTCTCGTCTGAAACTTGCGGAACCAGAACCACCATTACCAGCTTTGATATAGATTTTAGCTTGATCTAAAAATTTCATTTTAGGTTTTTAAAAATAAATAACTAAAGTTATTTATATGCTTAATTGGGGATAACAGAAACAAAAGTTCTGTTTAATTTTGATTTTTTGAATTTAACTTTGCCTTTAATCAAAGAAAACAATGTGTGATCTGTACCCATGCCAACATTTTCACCAGGGTGAATACGTGTTCCTCTTTGTCTTACTATAATATTTCCTGGTATAACTTTTTGATCACCGTACATCTTAACGCCAAGTCTTCGGCCCGCACTATCTCGGCCATTACGTGATGAGCCACCAGCTTTTTTTGTTGCCATTTTATTTTCCTATTTTTTTAATTTTGTTTTCGTGGTTGTTTTTTTTTTCTTTTTTTCTACAGCTATTATTTTTGGTTTTAATTCGATGGGTGTTGCTTCAGCCACGATTTTTCCACCTTTAGAAAGAATTTTTATAATTTGAATTTTAGAATGTCTTTGTCTATGTCCATTCATTTTTCTTGAATGTTTTCGTCTTCTTTTGTGAAATATTAAAACCGTTCTATCTTTTACGTTGTCTAGTAATTTTGCCTCAACAATAGCACCATCGACATTTGGATTTCCGATCTCAGTAGTCTTACTATCATTTAAAAGCAAAACATTTTTAAATTGAATAGTTTTTCCTACTTCAACTTCAAGTTTTTCTATTTCTATAATTTTACTTGCAGATGCTTTGTACTGTTTTCCACCTGTTTCAAATATTGCAAATGACATATATTTTCTTTCTTTAAAATTAAAGCAATATAACTTGAAAGAATCTCAAGTCAAGGTGATAGAGCTTAAAAACTATCCTTTAAACCTCGAAGTTTTTTGAATATTTCCACTTCTGATGAATTTTCCATGCCCAAAGATTTTTTTACAACAAGAAGGTCACAACGCAAAAAAATGTTTGTATTTAATTCTTCTTCTATAGTTACAGGAATAGTTGGTTCCTTTTTACTTAATTTTGATTTCACCCATTTTTTTTTCTCTGCTAGTTTATTATTGTCGATCTCATATTTAATACAAAAGTCTAAATTTTTTTGAGTATATTCATGTCCACAATAAATTTGAGTATCTATTGGTAATTTTTTTATCAGGTTAAGTGATGTCAGCATTTCTAGGTACGTTCCTTCAAAAACTCTACCACATCCCAGTGAAAACAAAGTGTCACCAGTAAAAATAACTCTTTCACTTTTTGCATAAAAACAAATATGACCGCTTGTATGACCTGGTATAAGAAAAGTTTTAAAATTTACACTTCCTATCCTAAAATTTTCATTATCAGACAATTTTATATTTATACCAGGAATTCTTTTTTCATCCTTTTTAGCACCAATAATTTTTACCTTGTATTTTTTTTGTAAATCTAAATTTCCTCCAGTATGATCAAAATGGTGATGAGTATTCAAAATATAATCAATTTTATTAAATTTTCTTTCTATAAAATTATTAATAGGTTCAAATTCTGAAGGATCAACTACAGCGACAGTATCTGTCTCTGTGTCGTGTACCACAAAACTATAATTATCTTGTAGGCAGGGCACGATATCTATATTTAACATTTAACTAATTAAAAATATACCAACTTCAGACAAAAGATTTTTCATCTCTAAATTAACTCGATTTATGGAAGACGTTCTTTCATTGTTAATACCAATGATTCTATTCATTTTAATTTTTTTCTTATCACAAAAATGATAAAAATCTTTTATAGAGCACATGTGTAGGTTAGGAGTATTATACCAAGAATCGGGCAGGGATTTTGTGACAGGCATTTTTCCAAAAAATAACAAACTAGCTCTAACTCGCCAATACCCAAAGTTAGGTATTGAAATTATTACTTTTTTTCCTATTCTCAACAATTCATTCAAAACATTTTCTGGTTGGTAAAATGCCTGAAGTGTTTGACTCAAGACAACAAAGTCAAAAGCTTTGTCGGGAAATTGACCAAGTTCAGTTTCAGCATTTCCCTGAATTACAGATAAGCCTCTAGAAATACATTGTTTAACTTTATTTTCCTCAAGTTCTACACCTCTTGCGTCAATATTTTTTTGTTTAATAAGAGCTTCTATTAAAGTCCCATCATCACAACCAACGTCCAATACTCTAGATTGATTAGGAAGCAAATCTGCAATTATTTTAAATTCATTTTTCATTTTTAAATATCTCAAAATTAGAATCTAAAAAACCTTTTAGAGTTTCTAAAAACTCTGGCTCATTAACTAAAAAGGAGTCATGGCCTTTGTCTGTTTTTATTTCAGCAAAAGCAACATTTGCACCCGACGCATTTAAAGCAATTACGATATCCTTACTGTTTTTTGTAGGGTAAAGCCAATCTGAAGAAAAAGATATGATCAAAAATTTTGTTTTATGACCTTGAAAAGCTCCAACCAAGCCATTTTCAAATTGTTTTGATAGATCAAAATAGTCCATAGCTCGTGAAATGTATAAATATGAATTTGCGTCAAACCTATCTACAAATACATTGCCTTGATATCTTAAATAACTTTCTACCTGAAAGTCAGCATCAAATGTAAATTCATAGTCTTTTTTTTCTTGAAGCTTTCTCCCGAATCTTTCTTGTAATCCTTTGTCTGACATATAGGTAATATGAGCAGCCATTCTTGCTACCGCTAAACCATTTTTAGGAATTTTTTTATCTTTGTAGTAGTTTCCTTTGTTCCATATTGGATCTGACATTATTGCTTGTCTGGCTAACTCATTTAAAGCAATTTGCTGCGCGTTATGACTTGCAGTTGACGCAATAGGCACGGCCGAAAATGTTTTATCAGGATATAAAGCACAAAACTGCAAAAGCTGCATTCCTCCCATCGAGCCGCCTAAAACACTTAAAAGTTTTTTTATTTTAAAGTGTTCTAACAAAGATTCTTGTGCTTTAATCATGTCTCTTATTGTAATTACTGGAAATTTTAAACCGTATGGTTCACCATCTGTAACGTTAAGATTTTTAGGTCCAAATGAACCCATGCAGCCACCTAATACATTTGCACAAATAACGAAATATTTTTCTGTATTTACAGCTTTTCTTGGACCTACAGCTGTATTCCACCAGCCATCCTTATTAGTAACGGGATTAATCCCCGAAACAAATTGATCTCCTGAAAGAGCATGAAAAATTAAAATTGCATTATTTTTTTTTTCATTAAGCTCACCGTAGGTCTCATAAGCTATAGGAAAATCTTTTATAGTTTGACCACAATCAAGTTTAATTGGTTTTGTTACGATTATTTGTTTTATGTTTTCAATTTTATAGTTCATATAAAAAAAAACCCAGCTAAACTGGGCAGAACCCTATTTAGCGAATTTTATTATGCGCCCGCAATTTGGTTAAATCAGCGCTATAAACTTGTACTAAACCGGCAGAAAATTGTCAATTTTATAAGAAGCTAAAATGAACATAGAAATAATAAAGCTTTTTAGGTAAGACTTAAATAAATTATGAAATTACCAAAAGCTAAAAATGTTATCGCTGAAAAATATGCAGCTGGATTAAGTTTATTCAAGCAAAAATCTGCCAAAATAAAATTATCTGCAAATGAATCTGCGTTAGGACCAAGTCCAAAAGCAGTTAGAGAATACATTAAAGTTTCAAAATTTTTTAAGAGATACCCGGAATCAAACGGGACTTTTTTAAGAAAAACTATAGCTAAAAAATTTAAATTAGATCAAAGTAGAATAATTTTAGGTAATGGTTCGGATCAAGTATTTGAACTCATTTGCAAAGCTTTTCTTAACAAAAATGATGAAGTTGTAATGTCAAAATATAGTTTTATTATTTACAGAATCTATAGCGCACTTAATTCTGCGAAAGTAGTTTACGCGTTAGAAAATAATTTTATAACTTCAATAGACAATATACTTTCTTGTGTAACCAGAAAAACTAAAATTGTTTTTATCGCAAATCCTAATAACCCTACAGGCACATATAATAGTAAGAAAGAAATATTGAGATTAAGAAAAAAACTAAGAAGTGATATCTTATTAGTTATTGATGATGCATATTTCGAGTATATGAATTCAAAAAATTACGAATGTGGACTAAGACTATTTTCTAAATTTAAAAATGTTGTTGTAACTAGAACGTTTTCGAAAATATATGGTTTAGCTGGATTAAGAGTGGGCTGGGGATATGCATCAAAAAATATAATTGATTCATTAAATAAAATAAAACCTCCTTTCAATGTTAATCATCCAGCACTATATGTAGCTGCAGTTGCGATAAAAGATGTGGCCTGGCTAAACAAAGAAATACAACATGTAAGAAAGTGGTCTAAAAAATTTTATGATATTTTTAAGAAATTAAACATTCATACAAACAGTACCAGCGTAAATTTTTCTTTAATTAACTTTGACAGAGTTGAAAAAACATCAGAACAAGTTTTTTATGCCCTAGCAAAAGTAGGAATTTTATTAAGACAAATGCATGTATATTCGATAAAGAATTCTTTAAGGGTTACCGTTGGCAGCAGTAAAGAAAATTTAAAATTAATAAGCGAATTAAAAAAAATTCTCAATGTTTGAAACTATCTCTATAATTGGATGCGGTTTGATAGGATCTTCAATCTTAAGAGCTATTAAAAATAAAAATCTAGCAAAAAAAATTAAGATTTTTGATAATTCAAAAGAAGTTACTGCATATTTAAAAAAAGAAAATATATGCACAAATATATCCAGTGACATTCACCAGTGTGTTACTGATTCCGATTTAGTAATTATTGCAACACCGCTTAGTAGCTATAAAGAAATTATTGTATCGATAAAAGATAGTTTGAAAAAAAATGTTATTTTAACAGATACAGGGTCTGTTAAAAAAGAGGTTATGAAAATAATTCATAATATTAATTTAAAAGATGTTCATTGGATATCTTCACACCCAATTGCAGGAACAGAAGAAAGTGGTCCAAGGGCAGGACAGGCTGAAATGTTCAAAAATCGTTGGTGCATCATCTCCCCATCTAAAAATTGTGCAGAACAACCAGTAAGAAGCTTAAAAGCTATGTGGGAAAGAATAGGTAGTAAAGTTAAAATTATGACACCGGAAGAACATGATGAAATTTTATCTTTGACCAGTCATTTACCTCATGCAATTGCGTATAATATCGTCAGAACAGTAATGAGCGTAGAAGATGAATTAAAACAAGAAATAATTCAATACAGTGCTGGTGGCTTGAGAGATTTTACCAGAATAGCAGCGTCCAACCCATTAATGTGGAGAGACATTTTTTTAGATAATAGTGAAAATGTGTCTAAAGGAATTGATAGTTTCATCGAGAAACTTAATGAATTAAAAAAAGCGTTAAAAGACAAAAATGGAAATAAACTTTATCAAATTTTTAATTCTACTAAAGAAGTAAGAAAAGAAATTATTAAAGCTGGCCAAGATACAGATAAACCAGATTTTGGTAGAAAAAAAAATTAAGAATACTTTTTAGTTTCAGAATAAATTTTTTCTTCCAAAACTTCGAGAAAAATATTTTTTTCTAAACCAGGCTGAATTGGCTCTAAGAAAGAAACATGAATATCGCCTTGATATTTCATAAAACTATTTTTAGGCCACACTTTTCCTGAGTTTAAAGCAATAGGAATGCATGGTATTTTAAGAGAGTCATAAATTCTACCCACCCCTTTTTTAAAAGGACTTCTGTCATCAGACTCTACTCTCGTACCCTGAGGAAATATTAAAAGAGGTCGATTATGTTTTTGAATAGCATTTTTTATTTTATCTAAAAAATCTAAATTTTTTTTAGTTGTTTTTCCTCTAATTATTTCGATTGATCCAATTTTTTTTAAGTACCAACCAAATAAAGGTATTCTTAAAAGCTCTTTCTTTAAAATAAAAACAGGAAATTTTAATGGGGCCTGAAGAACAAATGTTTCAAACATTGATTGATGTGCTGATGCAATAAAAAATTTTTCAACTTTTCTTAAATTTTCTAGTCCATGAAATATAACTTTGGTGTTTAAAAATAATCTCAGAATTAATATTATGTAATATGCTAAAAATTTTCCACAATATAGAGTTAACTTAGCAGGTAGAATTAAAGTTGGTATTGCTAAGATAAAGACTAGAACTATACCAATATATAAAAAAATATTAAAAGCTAAAGATTTTATAAATTGCATTAAGAGTTTATTAGTTTTAATAAATCTTGCTTTTTTCTAATAATTTTTAAGTTATTTTTGCTAGTTAAAACCTCAGCGATGAGAGGTTTGGTGTTATAATTGGAAGATAAAGAAGATCCATAAGCACCTGCATTAGTTATAGCTACAAAGTCACCTTCTTTTATTTTTTGATATTTTTTGTATTGTACAAATTTACATGTAGTTTCACAGATTGGACCAACAAACTCTACAGAGTTTTGACTTTTTTTATCTGTTTTGGCAACTGGTACAATATCATGACTTACATCGTATAATGCAGTTCTCATAAAATCATTCATACCCGCGTCTATAATTATAAAATTTTTACGTAATCCTTTTTTAATATACTGTATTTTACTCACTAAAATTCCTGTATCACCAACTAAAGATCTACCTGGCTCGAAAATAATATTACAATTTAATTTTTTTTTAAAATCGCTAACAAGTTTTGCATAATTATTTAAATTAGCCAGCTTATCGTTTTTGCTATATTTAATTCCAAAACCTCCACCTAGATCCACATATTTTAGTTTTATATTTAAATCGTTTATAACTTTTGAGAGAACATCCAACGTTTTTTTATAAGGGGTATCAGATAAAATCTGGCTACCTATATGTACACTTATCGCATTGATTTTTAAGTACTTATATTGCTCAATGCTTTTATAAAAAGAAGAAAAATTTGTTATAGATATTCCAAATTTATTTTCAGCTTTACCAGTTGAAATTTTTTTATGGGTTTTTGCATCTACATTTGGATTTATTCTAAAACCGATAGATATTATCTTATTAATTTTTTTACCTATCTTATTTATTAATATTGCCTCGCTTTCTGACTCAACATTTATTAATAATATTTCATTTTTAATAGCTAATTTTAATTCATCTTCTGTTTTCCCCACACCTGAAAAAACAATTTTACTTGGTTTTATTCCAGCCTTTAAAGCTTTTAGAAGCTCCCCGCCCGATACCACATCGGCTCCTGAGCCCAGTTTTCCTAACATCCTCATGATTGTAAGATTAGTATTAGCTTTAGCGGCAAAACATATAAGAGGATTTACATGTTTAAAAATTTTAGCAAAATTAATATAATTTTCCTCTATTTGTTTTCCAGAATAAAGGTAAAAAGGAGTTTTGATTTTCTTTGCAATATTTAATACAGACGTATTCTCAATAAATAATTTTTTTTTGAAATATTTAAAATGTGACATATATTTTATGAAGTAGTTCTAATTTCGTGCTTAGTTTTACTCTGATATTGCGGATTAGATTTCTTTCCGCAACTCTCTAAAATTAAAACACTTAAAATTAAAAGAAAAAATAGTTTCATCTAGCATCCTTCTTATATTTTTTTATCATCTTTTTTACGGTGTTCGAAGAAGTGCCACCATAAGAATTTTTTGAATTCATTGAATTTTTTACATCAAAAACTTTTAAAACATCTTTGTCTAAATTTTTATAGAATTTTTTTAATTCGGCCAAAGAAATTTTGTTTAAAGTTTCCCCCTTTTTTTCTGCATAATTAACTAATTGAGAAGAAATGCCATACGATTCTCTAAAAGTTAATTTTTTTTCCTTAACTAAATAATCAGCAAAATCGGTAGCAGTAGTAAAACCTTCATTAGCCATCTTGTACATTCTTTCTTTTGAAATTTTTAAATTATCAATCAACTCAAAAGACATTATTAAAGTGTCTTTCAGTGTATCGTAACCTTCAAAAACCAATGCTTTATCGTCCTGTAAATCTTTAAAATAAGACATGGGTAAACCCTTCATTATTGTTAAAATTGAATTTAACTTTCCGTAGTTTATTCCAACTCTTCCTCTAATTAGTTCCGCAGGATCAGGATTTTTTTTCTGAGGCATTATTGAGGAACCAGTTAGCACACTATCATTAAAATAAATCAATTTAAAAGCATCAGAATTTAAAATAATAAAATCTTCTGCTAGTCTTGATAAATGCATTGCGCAAACAGCCGATGCATACAAAAAATCAATTGCAAAATCTCTGTCAGAGACTGAGTCGATTGAGTTATTTGTAGGTTTTTTAAAGCCAAGTTTTTTGGAAGTATAATATCTATCAATTTTATATGAGGTACCAGATAAAGCAACTGAACCCAATGGAGACTCATCTAAAAGATTTAGATTATTCTGAAATCTTTTTTTATCTCTACTTAACATTTCATAGTAAGCTAAAAGATAATGTGCAAATGAAATAGGCTGTGCATTTTTTAAATGCGTAAATCCAGGCATGACTGTATCTGTATTTTGATCAGCTTTTTTAATTAATATCTTTTGTATATTTGTAATATCTTTTAAAATATCTTTAGACGCTTCTTTCACCCATAACTTAAAGTCTGTAACTACTTGATCATTTCTTGATCTCGCCGTGTGCATGTATCCAGCAGATAAGCCAATAATATCAAATAATTTTTTTTCTATATTTAAATGAATATCTTCATACTTTTCATGAAATATAAATTTACCTTTATCAATTTGAGATTTTATTTTTTTTAAACCCTTGATAATTTTCCCCCCCTCACTGAAAGGTATAATTTTTTGCTTCATAAGCATTTGAGTGTGCACAGTAGAAGCAAAGATATCCTGCTTATAGAGTCTCTTGTCTATATTAATAGAAGACCCAATTCTCTGAAAAGATTTAGAGGACTTGCCCTTAAGTCTATTTGACCACACTGTTTTATTTTTATTTTTCATTTTACTATGTTAATTGTAATTTAAATTAATATGAAAATTAGTAAATCTTTTAAAATCTATATTCACATATTTGCTATATTTTTCTTTGCTCAGCAACTCCTAAGTGAAGTTACCTATTCTAAAAATATAGTAGTCCACAAAGAGCCTATAGAAATTAAAAAGCTAAAATTTCAAGATTTTAATCTTAATGAAGTTGATTTAACTGAAAAAAAAGGCAACATCATGATCCTTAATTTTTGGGCTACTTGGTGTGTGCCTTGCAAAAAAGAAATGCCATCTTTAGATGAATTATCAAAAAATTATCCAGAAATTCTAGTTTATCCAATAAACTTAGAGAAACCAAATCAAGATAAGACGCAAAAATTTTTCACTGATTTAGAAATTTCGAAATTAAATATATATTTTGATCCTAAATTCTCTTTAGTTAAATCATTCAAGATGAGAGGAGTGCCCACAAGTATTCTGATAGATAAAAATGGCAAAGAATTTGCCAGGGTTATAGGCGAGATAAATTTTTTGGACGAATCTTTTATTAATTTTTTAAAGAAATATCTTTAGTTTTTAAAAAAATAGGCCATAAGCACTAAGACTATTACAGCAAAAAACTGAAGAAGAACTCTAAGCTGCATAAGTTTGTTTGAATATTTCTTGCTAGTATTACCACCTTTAAATAAAGTATAAATACCCAGCAATAAAACAATCGCAACAGAACCAAGTAAAATAAAACCTATAAAATTAAATAAAAAATTAGACATAACTGACTACTAATTAACTACCATGAGCTACTCGTTAAACACAACTATTTTAAATCCTTTTTCTAAGGAAAAACCAAAAAATGCTGTTATCCTTTGTCACGGGTATGGGGGTGACGGTAAAGATATTTCACTATTAGCTAGTTACTGGAGAACTTATTTACCCGACACATTGTTTGTTTGTCCTGACGCTCCAGATAAATGTGCAGTAAGCAGCACAGGCTTTCAATGGTTTGACTTAATGGATCAGACTAAAGATCAAATTTTAGCAAAATCTTTAGTAGCTGAAATTAAATTAAATACTTTAATAGATGAAGTTATAAAAAAAAATAACCTTACCAATGAAAAAATTGTTATAGGTGGATTTAGCCAAGGTTGTATGATTAGTCTGCAGACAGCCCTTAAAAGAAAAGATAAGATTAATTCTGTAATAGGATATTCTGGAAAAATCATTGATGTGGAACATTTACAAAGTAGTATTAATTCTCGCCCTAAGATAATTTTGATGCATGGAGACAAAGATGAAATTGTACCAGCAAGTTATTTGCTAGAAGCAAAAGAATTTTTTAATAAAAATAATTATAAAGTTGAGACAAAAATATTCAAAAATTGCGAACATCGTATTCCAACCGAAGGATCAAGTTTAGGATTGAATTTTTTGAAAAAAAATTTGTATTAATATTTATAAATTGTAACAATTTTATAACTTGATAACATTTTATTTATCAGGTAAATTTTTAAAATGATAATTTCAACTAATGAGAAAGTTCCATTAGAAAAATGTCCTGCATTAGTTTTAAATGCAGACTTTAGACCACTTAGTTATTATCCCTTGTCACTTTGGTGTTGGCAAGATGCTGTTAAATCAGTTTTTTTAGATCGAGTAACTATAGTATCAAACTACAAAAGAAAAATAAGGAGTCCTTCTTTTGAAATGAGCTTACCAAGTGTAATTGCCCTTAAAAGTTTCATTAAACCATCAGAGGACCCTAACTTTACAAGATTTAATGTTTTCCTAAGAGACAAATTTGCTTGCCAATATTGTGGTGTGAGAAAAAATTTAACTTTTGACCATCTCCTTCCAAAATCAAAAGGTGGTTTGACAGATTGGGAAAACGTAGTAACAGCATGTTCAAGCTGCAATGTGCAAAAAGGAGGAAAACTTTACAAAGACTGCGATCTTATACTTGCTCAAAAACCGTTTAGGCCAACAGTTGATATTCTGCATAAAAATGGAAGGAATTTCCCCCCTAATTTTTTGCACGAAAGCTGGACGGATTATTTGTATTGGGATATTGAGCTTGAGGCTTGATTAAATTTTTTCAGAAATTCTTATAGCTATACGAGATGTTGTTTTAATAACTTTGTCTAGCAATCCATAGAAACCATCTTTAGCAGCACCACCTTCATAAGCTATGTCTTTATGATTTAATTCATCGTCTCTAAATTTGACAATCTTTTTCTTTAATTCTTTTTCATCTTCTTCAAGCTTATAAGTTTGATTCTTGTAATGATCACTTATTACTTCTTCTACCGAAGCAGTACAAAGCATTGTAGCTTTTTTGCCTAACATTGCCGTCCCAAAACCTAAGGCAACACCAAGCAAGTCCCAAAGAGGAAGTAGTTTAGTTGGCTTTATTTTTCTTTTCTGAATCTCCTGCTCAAAAAATTCATAGTGTTCTTTTTCATGTTCTTTCATTTCTTCAATTTGTTTTTTTAAATTTTCATCTTGCTTAAAAGTTTTAAGAGCTAAAAGTTGTCCTTCGTAAATTTTTATAGCGCCACGTTCACCAGCATGATCAACTCTTATTAACTCCTCTAAGAACTTTTTATTTGTTTTTTTCATTTTTAAAAATAATTTTAAATGTAATAATTGATAAAATTAAAGAAATAAATAAGTTTATTGTCGCTAGCGACATGCCAAAAAGTTTAAAATTTACATCTCTACAGGATTTAGACTTGTTATTTACTAATTCTTGTAATAATTCACTAGCTGATACGCTTTGTTTTAGCCCCTTTATTTGGCAAACAAAAGATTCATCAAAAAAATCTTGCTCAATTCCAAAATGATAAAAAGCTATTAAAACGCTAAAAATAAAACTTATAAAAATAAGTATTAATAAAATTTTTTTAAATTTTTTAAAAAAGAAAAATATTAAACAAAAAATAGTAATAAAAAAATAAGGAATTCTGCCGATTAAACAAAGACTGCATGCCTCGTAGCCAAGGACATACTCAATAAAATATGCAGATAAAAGAATTAAAGTAGTAATAGAAAAAAATACAGCGATGATGTTGTTGTCTAAAAATTTAAACATAAAATTTAATCACTAGATAAACGATCAAAGCTAGGACTACTATAATAAGACCAATTATAGTTGCCCACAAGGCACCTTTTTTTTCTAAAAAAGAAGAAAACGTTGTACCAAATCTGAAGGATAAATAGGCCACTATATAGAATCTTAATCCCCTCGCTAACAAACAGGTAAAAAAAAATAAAATTATATTAAATTTAATAAAACCACTAAAAATTGTTACTAGCTTAAACGGTAACGGAGTAAATGCAGCTGTGAATAAAATCATCAGCCAAGAGAAAACACCATTGCTGGTTTGAAATTTCTCTTTTAAAAATTCAATATTATGTTGCCCATAAAATTTAAATACTTTTAGCCCAAATTCATTAAAAAAAAGGAATCCTATAAAATAACCCAAAAGAGCACCTAACGCAGAAAACAAAGTAGCTATCAAAAATATTCTAAAATATTTTTTTTTATTAGCCACGACCATGGGAACAATCATAATATCTGGCGGAACCGGAAAAAAAGAGCTTTCAATAAAAGAGACTAGAGCCAAGCTATAATTAGCAAACCTACTGGATGCTAATTTTACACATTTATCAAAAAGAATACGTAGCATTTTTTTATTTATAAAGTAACAAAATTTGAATACTATTTAAATATAAACATTAAATGTTTAATTACCAAGGGCGAATGGTGGAACTGGTAGACGCGCCGGACTCAAAATCCGGTGGTAGCAATACTGTGAGAGTTCGAGTCTCTCTTCGCCCACCAAAT
>Ga0308004_10000098_pt1 | contig 41746 bp, 36 predicted proteins | sample Neamet38_FD_203156 | JGI IMG/M metagenome (GOLD analysis project Ga0308004, IMG submission 203156) | Marine microbial communities from water near the shore, Antarctic Ocean - #38 | ecosystem: Environmental > Aquatic > Marine > Unclassified | place: Southern Ocean | collected 2014-06-06 | reverse complement strand
TTAATTGCTTTTGCAGGTCCAAGAGTTGTAAAAGACACTACCGGTAAAGATTTACCAGAAGGATTTCAAAAATCTGAATTCGTACTAGAACATGGTTTCTTAGACGCTATTTATGAAAGAAAGAATTTAAAAAAACAAATTAATTTATATATTGATTTAATTCAGAATTTACCAATTAGAGCATAACAAAAAAGCGAGCTCTCTAAGGTTTCTATTCAAGAAAATAATTATATATTTGCAGCTTCAATGAAAACATCATTGATATACATAAAAATCATTTAAACAATATTGGAATGTATTTAACTAAAGAAGTAAAAGAAAGCATCTTCGAAAAACACGGTAAAGGAAAAAACGATACTGGTTCTTCAGAAGGTCAAATTGCGTTATTCACGCACAGAATCAATCATTTAACTGGGCATTTAAAAAAGAATCGTAAAGATTACAATACAGAGCGCTCATTAGTAATGATGGTAGGTAAACGTAGAAGTTTATTAGATTATTTAAAGAAAACCGAAATCAATAGATATCGTGAAATCATTAAAGAATTAGGAATTAGAAAATAATTCTCACAAAAAAAGAGGGGCTATAAACGCGCCTCTTTTTTATTACATTAAATTTAAAGGCTGATCCTAACAAAATCAGTAACCTATAAAAAATCAAAAATAGTAACAGCATTTTTGAATTTCCATTGCAACAACAGACAACAACACAACAACAAACTAATTAAAAATTTAGAATTAAAATTTATGATTCCAAAAGTATTTAGAGAGGTTATAGACCTTGGTGATGGTAGAGAAATTTCTATCGAAACTGGGAAACTAGCAAAACAAGCTCATGGTAGTGTTGTTGTGCAATCAGGGAAATGTATGATGTTGTGTACAGTTGTTTCCAATTACGAACAAAAAGATCTTGGTTTTCTACCATTAACAGTAGATTACCGTGAAAAATTTGCAGCGGCTGGACGTTATCCAGGAGGTTTCTTCAAAAGAGAAGCAAGACCAAGTGACGGTGAAGTATTAACAATGCGTTTAGTAGACCGTGTTTTACGTCCGTTATTTCCAAAAGATTATACTGCAGAAACTCAAGTGATGATTCAGTTAATGTCTCATGACGAAAACGTTATGCCAGATGCAATGGCAGGTTTAGCAGCATCAGCAGCGATTCAATTATCAGATTTTCCATTTGAATGCGCAATCTCTGAAGCAAGAGTTGGTCGTATAAACGGAGAATTCATTATCAACCCAACTAGAGCGCAATTAGCAGAATCTGACATCGACATGATGATTGGAGCTTCAGCTGATTCTGTAATGATGGTTGAAGGTGAAATGGATGAAATTTCTGAAGAAGAAATGGCTGACGCTATTAAGTTTGCACACGAAGCTATTAAAGTTCAATGTGCTGCTCAATTAAGATTAGCAGAAGCATTCGGAAAGAAAGAAGTTCGTGAATATGAAGGTGCAAGAGAAGATAAAGAATTAGAGAAAAGGGTTCATGATATGGCATACGATAAAGTATATGCTATCGCAGAAGCTGGATCAGCTAAACATGAAAGAACTGCTGCATTTAAAGAAATAAAAGCAGACATTAAAGCTACTTTTTCTGAAGAAGAATTAGCAGATTATGGTGGTTTAGTTTCTGATTATTACCGTAAAGCCGAAAAAGCTGCCATTAGAGATTTAACCTTAAATGTAGGGTTACGTTTAGATGGTCGTAAAACGGATGAAATTAGACCAATTTGGTCAGAAGTAGATTATTTACCATCAGTACATGGTTCTTCAATCTTTACTCGTGGAGAAACGCAAGCTTTAGCAACCGTTACTTTAGGAACTTCTAGAGATGCAAATAAAATAGATATGCCATCTTTCGAAGGTGAAGAAAATTTCTATTTACATTATAACTTCCCTCCTTTTTGTACAGGTGAAGCTAGACCAATTCGTGGAACATCTCGTAGAGAGGTTGGACATGGTAATTTAGCACAACGTGGTTTAAAAGGAATGATTCCAGCTGATTGTCCTTATACAGTAAGAGTTGTATCTGAAGTATTAGAATCTAACGGTTCTTCTTCTATGGCAACTGTTTGTGCAGGAACAATGGCATTAATGGATGCAGGTGTACAAATGATAAGACCAGTTTCTGGTATTGCAATGGGATTAATTTCTGATGCAGAATCTGGAAAATACGCTGTATTGTCTGATATTTTAGGAGATGAAGATCACTTAGGAGATATGGACTTTAAAGTAACTGGTACTTCTGAAGGTATTACTGCTTGTCAAATGGATATTAAAGTAAAAGGATTAGGATACGAAATTTTAGTGAATGCACTAAAACAAGCTCGTGAAGGTCGTTTACATATTTTAGGAAAAATAAATGAGACCATTTCTTCTGCAAACGAAGAGGTTAAGGAACATGCTCCTAAAATGATTAACAGACGTATTCCTAATGAATTAATTGGTGCATTTATTGGACCAGGAGGTAAACATATTCAAGAATTACAGAAAGAAACAGGAACTACAATTGTAATTACTGAAGACGCTGTAACTGAAGAAGGAATTATCGAAATCTTAGGGACAGACCCTGCAGGAATTGAAAAAGTGATTACTCGTATTGAGTCAATGCTTTTTAAACCAGTAGTTGGTAGTGCGTACGAAGTAAAGGTTATTAAAATGTTAGATTTTGGTGCCGTTGTAGAATACGTAGAAGCTCCAGGAAACGAAGTTTTATTACACGTAAGTGAATTAGCTTGGGAACGTACAGATAATGTTTCTGATGTAGTTAAAATGGGTGAAATTTTAGATGTTAAATATTTCGGATTAGATCCAAGAACTCGTAAAGAAAAAGTTTCTAGAAAAGCTTTGTTAGAAAAACCAGAAGGTTATGTAGCAAGACCACCAAGAGATGATAAACGTTCTGGTGGACGTGATAACAGAAGCAGAGATACTCGCGGACGTGATGACAGAAAACCTAGAGAACCAAGAAAAGAAGAATAAGCTCTTTTTTTAATACATATCAAAAATCGCCAAAATATTTTGGCGATTTTTTTTTGTTTATAGCTATTTTATAAAATGCTTTTATTTTCTTTGTAATCATTTTATGAAAATACAACGCATCACATATTTATCTTTAGGAACGAATCAAGGAAATAAAATTGATAACCTACAAAATGCAATTAATTTAATTGCAGATAAAGTAGGTGCTATTCAAAAAATATCTTCAGTTTACAAAACGGCTTCTTGGGGTTTTGATAGTGATGATTTCTTTAACGCCTGTTTAAAAGTCACAACTTACCATTCACCAGAGAAACTGATGAGTATTCTATTGAATATTGAATCAGAATTAGGTAGAGAAAGAAAAGAGACATCAGAGTATATAGATAGAAATATTGATATTGACATCTTATTATTTGATGATGAAATTATCTTTTCTAAAACACTTATTGTTCCTCATTCAAAAATGTTAGCACGTAAATTTGTGTTGGTGCCTTTAGTAGAAATTGCGAGTAACACAATACATCCAATAGAAAAAGAACAACTCTCTATTTGTTTACAAAACTGTAATGATTCTTCAGCAATTTTATTAATTAAAACGCAACTAAAAAGACCAGTCCCTATTTCAGAAAAGTACAATTATATTGCTATTGAAGGAAATATTGGCGCAGGTAAAACATCATTATCGAATCTAATTTCTTACGATTTTAATGCGAAAATTATTTTAGAACGTTTTGCTGAGAATCCTTTTTTACCAAAATTCTATGAAGATAAAGAGCGTTTTTCTTTTCCTTTAGAAATGAGTTTTTTGGCTGACAGATATCAACAATTATCTGATGATTTAGCTCAGTTAGACTTATTTAAGAACTTAATTGTTTCTGATTATTACATTTTTAAATCTTTGATTTTCGCACAAATCACTTTGCAAAAGGATGAGTATTTATTGTACAGAAAAATGTTTGATTTAATGTACAAGGAAATTACAAAACCAGATTTATATGTGTACCTATATCAAAATACAGATAGGCTTTTAGAGAATATAAAAAACCGAGGAAGAGAATATGAACAAAATATTGAAGCTGGGTATTTACAAAACATTCATGATGGTTATAAAAGTTTCATAAGCACCCAACAAAACCTAAATGTTTTAATTATTGATGTTTCAGAAATTGATTTTGTAAATAACACTGAAGATTACAATTACGTCATCAATAAAATAAAAAACGCTTAAAAAATTTATTTTTTAAGCTCTAGTTTTTCAGCAAAATACTCACAAAAATCACGCATTGTTGCAGCCATTTTTTGATCATCTGTTGCTCTTTCAAAAGTATCTGTCATAGACACTAACGTTTGATGATAAAATTGTTTCATTTCATCTACAGGCATATCTTTTGTCCACAAATCCATCTTTAAAGTATCTTTCTTCTTGTGATCCCATACAGAAATCATAATTGCCTTTGAACTTTCATTGTCAATACCACCATCTTTTGCAGTCCAAGAAATTTCTTCAGGAACTTTATTTTCATCTAAACCAACGTTAAAAATTATTTCAGAATTGTGTTTAACAGCCATTATTTTTTGGGTTTGTATTTCGATTTATTAAATAAATCTGATTCGTTTATTTTTAATAATTCCTGCAAAGATACATCATTATGTTTCATGTAGGATCTTACAATTTGCCATCCAACCCAAACTCCAATTTTTCCTGGAGTCAAATTATCCTGCTCAGTATAAAACTTAGAAAACGGTGCGTTTTCAAGAAATCTTTTGTTTAATTTAGTATCTGTACTGAACAATATTTTTTTATCCATAAAATACATCCAGACTTGCTCTTCATTTAAAGTTGCCCAATTAAATTTATCTTGAGAATACCCTATTTTTTCAGTATCTGAGATTAATGGTACATACAAATCTAGTAAGTACATTTTTTTTCCTTCAAAAATCATTTTACCCACAAAACTCCTATCGATAGAAGGACGAACTTGTTTATCTATAATTGCTTTTGCAGCATCCACAACAATGTGATCTTTCGTATTATTCTCTCTAATATACTTTGGGTAATCCCCGTAAAACGCATGTTCTTTCCCAAGATAAACATCCAAAGAAATCAACAACAAACTATCTGCATAAATAACTCTATTATCATAATCTAAATTCGTTAACATCGTTACAACATCTGGCGCTTGAAAAGAAGGATTGTAATATTTTACATACTTAAAAAGTGATGACAATTGAGTTTTTTCTGATGAAAAATCTTTGTATTTTTTTTGAGTTTCGGTAAACAGTTCTTGTTCTTGTGTATCGTTAATTTTCTCAAATGATAAACTATCGGTAAACTCTTCTGGAAATAAATAAGGATACTTTTGCCTCACTTTTGGTAGACTTTCTTTTGTTGCATTATAAAAATCTACTTCATATCTTTTTACAGAAAAATCAACATCAATATTGGAAATATCAATTTTTTTCATGTTTTTATCAGAACATGAAAAAAACACGCACAAAACCATTAAAACTATAAAATAAAATCTCATATTCTTTGTATCTTGGTGTTTCTATTTAAGAACGATAAAAATACTAAAATAGTTTATCAATGAACACCGAAAAAGTAGCAGAATATATTATAAATTGGTTAAAAGAGTATGCAACGAATGCAAAATCAAATGGATTTGTACTTGGAGTTTCTGGCGGTATAGACTCTGCGGTAACCTCTACTTTATGTGCAAGAACAGGCTTACCAACTTTATGTGTAGAGATGCCTATTCACCAAGCAGAAAATCAAGTTTCAAGAGCAGAAGAACATATTGCACAATTAAAAGAACGTTTTAACAATGTTTCAGAAGCAAGAGTAAACCTAACATCTACTTTTGAAGATTTCAAAAACGTGCTACCTGAAGCAGCAGTTTCCGCAAAATTAGATTTGTCTTTAGCAAACACTAGAGCTCGTTTAAGAATGACTACTTTATATCATTTTGCAGGTTTACAAGGATTATTGGTTGCTGGAACAGGAAATAAAGTAGAAGATTTTGGTGTTGGTTTTTACACAAAATATGGTGATGGCGGTGTAGATTTAAGTCCGATTGCAGATTTAATGAAATCTGAAGTTTATGATTTAGCAGCATATTTAGGAGTTCCAAATTCTATACAAAAAGCAGCACCTACCGATGGTTTATTTGGAGATAGCCGAACAGATGAAGATCAAATTGGTGCTTCTTATGATGAGTTAGAATGGGCAATGAACATGCAAGATAAAGACAAAACTGCTGATGATTTTTCTGGTAGAGAAAAAGATGTATTTGAAATTTACAATCGTTTAAACAGTATCAATCAACATAAAATGATGCCAATTCCTATTTGTGAAATACCAAAAGAGTTTTTATAAATTCTTATATATAAAACTAAAAAATGCCTTAACTATTAATAGTTAAGGCATTTTCTTTAAGTTTCTTATTTTGCTAATTATAATAAATTAGCAGAAATCATCATTTTTTTAATCCTAATATAGGCTCTTTTTTTAGAACCTTTAGAAATTTCAAAAGGTAAAAAAATGAATAATTGAAGTATCTTCAATATTTTTAACGTTCTTTCCATAGCAGTAAATTTTTCTTTTAGCACTTGCAATGTACGAAAAATATTTAATTAGGTAATTTACACAACTCTTTTAAGTTTCTCTGAAAGTCGAATTCTTAATGAATTATAACTCATTATTTCTTCTTTTTCCTCATTCGAATACTCCTTACCCTCTACTAAATATTCATTAACCAATCTCTCAATTAAAATTCTACGTAAATTAAAAATCACGTCAGGGACTGCTTTTGACAAAGCTTCTAATGCAGATTTAACTTCAATGCTTTTACTTTCCCAATTACTTAATTCATATTTCTCTTCATCCATTAAAATAGAAGTAACCGTAGTTGCAATATCTGTATTTTTATTATTTACAAATTTATCTATTTCTAATTTTTCAGATTGATTTAATTGATGAATCATTTCTGTATAAATTTCTTGAAAAAGAGGATTTGTAAACTCTGTTTCATCTTCTTGTAAGTGCAAGTAGATTTCTGCAGAAACTAAATTTTGATATTTTCTTGGGGCAGTTGTCTCTCTACCTTCTTCATCTGTACTAATAACTTCTTCAATAAATTCTACTTCCTCATTTCCATACAAAAGTAAAATTCTTATAATTTCATTTTCAAGTATTGATAATTGGTCAATTTTTTGAGAAGAAACTTGCCCCCCTTTAACCAATCCCATTTGTGTAGCCTGCTCTTGCTCCATAAAGTACTCAGGAGGTGGCTGATTGGGATCTACTTTACTGTAATTCGAACTTGTTTTGGTTTTCTGAAAAGATTCTTTTTTTAATAATTGCGCTAATTCACTAAATAAAACACGCTCAGAAATATCCATAATTCTAGAACATTCTTGCACGTAAACCTCTCTTTGAATTCCGTCAGGAATCTTGGAAATACTAGTCACGATATCTCTAATAACACTTGCTTTTTTTATAGGATCATTATTAGAATCCTTTAACAAAAGTGATACTTTAAAGTTGATGAAATCTTGCGCAGCAGTCTCTAAATATTCTTTTAATTCAATATCAGAATGTGATTTTGCGAAACTATCTGGATCTTCTCCATCAGGAAACTGAACTACTTTTACGTTCATTCCTTGTTCTAGAATTAAATCTATTCCACGAATGGAAGCTCTAATTCCTGCTGCATCTCCATCAAAAAGAACCGTAATGTTTTTTGTTAACCTGTTTACCAATCTAATTTGATCTGAGGATAATGCTGTACCTGATGAAGCCACAACATTCTCAATTCCTGATTGATTAAAGGAAATTACATCCGTATACCCTTCAACTAAAAAACAATTATCTTGTTTTGCAATTTCTTTTTTAGCTTGATAAATTCCATATAGAATTTTACTTTTATGATAAATATCGCTTTCAGGTGAATTTAAATATTTAGCAGCTTTTTTATCCGCAGTTAAAATACGTCCTCCAAAACCTAAAATACGTCCAGACATTGAGTGAATAGGGAACATCACTCTTCCTTTAAAACGATCGAATTGCTTGTTTTCTTTAACAATTGTAAGACCTGTAGACCCTAAATACTTAAGATCATATCCTTTTGCTAAAGCTGCATTTGTAAAATTATCCCACTGATCTAAACAATATCCTAAATCAAATTTTTTGATGGTTTCTTCTGTAAACCCACGTTCTTTAAAATAAGACAAACCAATTGCTTTTCCTTGGTTCGTGTTTAACATTAAATCATGGAAATAATCTTTGGCAAAATTAGAAACCAAAAACATACTTTCACGTTCATTCGTTTGCTCTTTCTGCTCGTCAGTTTGCTCCGTTTCTTCAATTTCTATATTGTACTTTTTGGCTAACCATTTTAAAGCTTCTGGATACGAATAATGCTCGTGTTCCATTAAAAAAGAAACTGAATTACCTCCTTTTCCTGTAGAAAAATCTTTCCAGATTTGCTTCACAGGAGATACCATAAATGATGGTGATTTTTCGTCTGTAAAAGGACTTAATCCTTTAAAGTTACTTCCTGCTTTTTTTAGCTGAACAAACTCACCAATAACCTCTTCTACTCTTGCAGATTCAAAAACGCGGTCTATAGTACTTCTAGAAATCATTTCTTTGGTGTGTAATTAAGGAGAACAAATATAAGGATTAGATATGTTTATAAAAAAAATCTTATATAAAATAAAAAACCTCACTAATTGAAGTTAGTGAGGCATATATAATTTACTTTTTAAAATTAAGACGCTGCTCTTAATTTCTTTAAAGTTGTATTTGATAATTTAGCTTCCGCATATTTTTTTGTTACATTAAATGTTTTTTCATCAGAACTTGGTAAATCAAACATTGCATCTGTAAAAATAGCTTCACATAAAGAACGTAATCCTCTTGCGCCTAATTTGTATTCTACCGCTTTATCTACAATATAACCTAAAGCACCTTCTGTAATTGTAAACTCAACATTATCCATTACAAATAATTTTGCATATTGTTTAATGATCGCGTTTTTAGGTTCTGTTAAAATTGCTCTTAATGTTTCTGCATCTAAAGGATTCATGTAACTTAATACTGGTAATCGTCCAATAATTTCAGGAATCAAACCAAAAGCTTTTAAATCCGAAGGAATAATATATTGCAACAAGTTTTCTTCATCAACTTTATCATCATCTAAAGATGCGCTAAAACCTACAGCTTGCATATTTAAACGCTTGCTTATAAATCTTTCAATCCCAGAAAATGCACCACCAGCAATAAATAAAATCTCTTTGGTATCTACTTCAGTAAACTTTTGGTCAGGGTGTTTTCTTCCGCCTTTTGGCGCAACATTGACAATAGTTCCTTCCAATAATTTTAACAAAGCTTGCTGAACTCCTTCACCAGAAACATCTCTAGTTATAGATGGATTATCTCCTTTTCTTGCAATTTTATCAATTTCATCGATAAAAATAATACCTCTTTGTGCCTTTTCTACATCGTAATCTGCAGCTTGCAACAATTTACTTAAAATACTTTCTACATCTTCACCAACATACCCTGCTTGCGTTAAAACAGTTGCATCAACGATAGCAAAAGGTACGTTTAGCATCTTTGCAATTGTCTTTGCAACTAATGTTTTTCCTGTTCCTGTTTCACCAACTAAAATGATATTTGATTTTTCAATCTCTACATCATCATCGGCCTCTACTTGTAATAAACGTTTGTAGTGATTGTAAACCGCAACAGCCATTGCGCGTTTAGTTTCTACTTGACCAATAATATATTGATCTAAAAATTCTTTAATTTCTCTCGGTTTTTTTAGCATTAAATCTTTAGATAAACCGCTAGTTTTTGTATCCGAAACTTCTTCCTCTACAATTCCATGAGCTTGCTCTATACATTTATCGCAAATATGCGCATCCATCCCTGCAATTAGCAAGTCTGTTTCTGCTTTCTTTCGTCCACAAAATGAACACTCTAAACTTTCTTCTTTCGACATTTAAATGACTTTAGGCTATAAGCTTTAAGCTTAAGGCTTTTTTATTTTTTTCTTACTAAAACTTCATCAATCATTCCGTAAGCTTTTGCTTCATCGGCTTTCATCCAATAATCTCTATCAGAATCTTTGTGAACTTTCTCTATCGTTTGTCCTGAATGATTTGCAATAATTGCATATAATTCATCTTTCAATTTCAAAATTTCTCTTGTCGTAATTTCGATATCTGAAGCCTGACCTTGTGCACCACCTAAAGGTTGGTGAATCATAACTCTAGAGTGTGGTAACGCAGAACGTTTTCCTTCTGCTCCTGCACACATTAAAACGGCTCCCATAGAAGCTGCCATACCTGTACAAATTGTTGCAACATCTGGTTTTATAAACTGCATCGTATCATAAATTCCTAAACCTGCATACACGCCTCCTCCAGGAGAATTAATGTAAATTGAAATATCTTTATTAGCATCTACACTTTCTAAAAATAACAATTGTGCTTGAATAACATTCGCTACTTGATCGTTAATTCCGGTTCCTAAAAAGATAATTCTATCCATCATTAAACGAGAGAAAACATCCATTTGAGTGATGTTCATCTGACGTTCTTCCATAATATATGGTGTTAAACTACTTGTAATTTTACCGAAATGTGTACTATTAATTCCGTGATGTTTAGTGGCGTATTTTTCGAACTCTTTTCCGTAATCCATTGAGTGATTCTTTTAAAATATTTTGATTTGTAAAGGTAAGAAACTATTTGTTACTTTTTTGTTAATGTAACTGGCTAAAAAAAACCTAAATTTTTCAATTCAGGTTTTTTATTTTTATAGGTATTCACGAAGTTAAAACAACTAAGTAATATACTAATGACAGTCTGTGACTGTTATTGGTAAACTTCTTTGATGAAATCTTCGTAAGAAACCTCTTTCGTTTTAAAGCTGATATTCTCTTTAAAGAATCCTAATAATTTATGACTAATTAATTGAGATTGTAATTTTTGAGCTTCCTCTTGGTTTTGTAAGATTCTACCAGCAATATCATCCAATTCTTTTTCTTCTGGATTCATATTCCCAAATTGAGCCATTTGCGTACGAATAAATCCTTTTGCATAGTCTACCAATTCTGCGTAGTCTATTTTGATATTATTATCCTTCATAATCTTTCCTTCGATTAATTGATAACGTAATCCTTTTTCAGATTTTGCGTATTCTGCAGCTGCTTCTTCCGTTGTTAACGTTTTTTCACCTGCGGTTGCTAACCATTTATGTAAGAATTCAGAAGGTAAATCAAACTTTGTGTTTTCGACTAAATACTCAGTTACGGCATTTAATAATTGTTGATCTCCTTGTTGTTGAAATTGCTTTTCAGCGTCTTCTTTGATTTTTTCTTTTAATTCAGTAACAGAAGTTACGCTTCCATCAGCAAATAATTTATCGAACAATTCCTTGTCTAAATCAGCTGGCTCTGTTTTTGTAATCTCTTCAATAGTAAAAGTTACTGTGATATCTAAATCGTGTATTACATCATGAGAAACACCTAAAACATGTTCTAATTTATGATCATCTTCAAATAATCCTTTCGTATCTAACTCAAGTACATCACCAACTTTCGCAGCAATAACTTTCTTTTCGTTTTTCTTTCCTTTTAAGTCATTAACTAAAAAAGTAGCTTTTTTGTTAATTTCTTTTTCCTCGTTTATAAAAGTTCCTGTAATATTAGAACTTTCAATCGCTTTATCTACTGGACTTATTTTTCCGTAACGAGTTTGAATATTCTTAACTTCTTCATCAATTAATGCGTCAGGTGCAACAATATTATATTGTTTTATTTTATTTTTTTCGCTTAAATCTATTTCAAATTCTGGCGATAAACCTAATTCGAATTCAAAAGAAAAAACTGCTGCATTCCAATCAAAATCTTCTTTCATTCTTGGAATAGGATTTCCTAAAATGTTTAATTTTTCTTCTGCTAAATATGTGTTTAAAGATTGCTGTAAAATCTTATTAACTTCATCTATCATTATAGATTTACCATATTTCTTTTTTATCATTCCCATTGGCACTTGGCCTTTTCTAAAACCTGGAATGTCAGTTTTTTTACGATAATCAGTTAATAATTCTTCTACTTTTTCTTGATAATCTTCAGCAACTATATCAATCCTTACAACTGCGTTTAATGCGTCTATGTTTTCTTTTGTAATATTCATTTCTTATTAATCTATAGTTCATAAAAATCGAAGACAAAATTAATCAATTTAATTAATCTTACAAAAGTTTAAATGCTTCTATTTCAGCAAATTCGTTTTATTAAAAAATAAAAAAATCAAAACTAATAAGGTCACTTTTAGAAAAAATAAAAAAATTACGTAATTTCGCCCAACTGAACTCCCGACATGATGGGAGTCTTCAAATAACAAGATAAATGCAATACAAAAGAATTCTTTTAAAATTAAGTGGTGAGGCTTTAATGGGCGATAGACAATATGGAATAGATCCAAAACGTCTTTCTGAATATGCAAAAGAAATTAAAGAAGTTGTAGAAAAAGGAATTGAAGTTGCAATTGTTATTGGTGGTGGAAATATTTTTAGAGGTGTTGCTGGCGCAAGTAATGGCATCGACCGTGTTCAAGGAGATCACATGGGCATGCTTGCAACTGTTATAAATGGATTAGCGCTGCAAAGTGCTTTAGAAGATGAAGATGTGCATACTCGTTTACAAACGGCTTTAGAAATTAAAGAAGTTGCAGAGCCTTATATTAAAAGAAAAGCAATTAGACATTTAGAAAAAGGACGTGTAGTTATTTTTGGTGCAGGAACAGGAAACCCTTATTTTACGACTGATACAGCAGCTGTTTTAAGAGCTATTGAAATTAATGCTGATGCAATTTTAAAAGGAACTAGAGTTGACGGAGTTTATAATGCAGATCCTGAAAAGGATGAAAACGCAGTGAAGTTTGAAACGATTACTTTTAAAGAGGTTATTCAAAAGGGCTTAAAAGTAATGGATATGACTGCATTTACTTTAAGTGAAGAAAATAATTTACCAATTATCATTTTTGATATGAATAAAAACGGAAACTTAATGAAGTTAGTTTCTGGAGAAAAAATTGGTACAATCGTTAACAATTAATAATCAAAATCTTTAAATTTATAAAAGATGAACGAAGAAATTGAATTTATTTTAGATTCTGCTAATGAAGCAATGAATAATGCCTTTGAGCATTTAGAAAAAGAATTGCGTTCTATTAGAGCAGGAAAAGCAACCCCTGCAATGCTAGGTAAAGTTATGGTTGATTATTATGGATCTCAAACTCCTTTGTCACAAGTTGCCAATGTAAACACACCCGATCCAAGAACATTAAGCGTTCAACCTTGGGAAAAAAATATGTTGCAAGCAATTGAAAAAGGAATTCAAATAGCAAATCTTGGATTAAACCCAATGAATAATGGGGATATTATTATGATTAATGTGCCGCCGCTAACAGAAGAACGTAGAATTGGCTTAGCAAAACAAGCAAAATCTGAAGCAGAACATGCTAAAGTTGGTATTAGAAATGCCCGTAAAGATGCAAATAACGACATCAAAAAAACAGATATTTCTGACGATATGAAGAAAATAACTGAAGATGATGTGCAAAAATTAACAAACGATTTTGTTAAAAAAATTGAAGACACCTTATCTAAAAAGGAAAAAGAAATAATGACAGTTTAGTCATCATAAAAATAAAAAGAGCGTGTTTTTAAACACGCTCTTTTTATTTACAAGACCTACTACAATTTAATTACCTTTGCATAAAATTTTTTAAATGAATTTCTGGACAAAAGTTGCGGGCATAATTTTAAGAAACCGCTACTTGGTTTTAATTACTATTGCTATCATTACAGGTTTATTGGCAACACAAATGAAGTATATGAAATTCTCATATACAGAAGCAAACTTATTGCCCGAAAACCATGAAGCCAACCTAGAGTACAATAAATTTCTAGAAATTTTTGGTGAGGAAGGAAACTTAGTAATTCTTGGTATTAAAGATTCTACAGTTTTTACTCCACAAAAATTTAATGCATGGAATAACTTAGTCCAACAATTTGAAAACTTAGAAGAAATAGATTTTACCATTTCTATTGCTGATGTTCAAAAATTAAAAGCAGACAGAAAAAAAAGAAAATTTATTTTAGAACCTTTATACGAAAAGGATCCAACAACAATAAAAGAAGTTTTAGAAATTAAAAAACAACTTTTTGAGAAACTTCCTTTTTACGATAATTTACTTTTTAATAAAGAGACAGGAACCTTACAAACTGCAATTTATATTAAAAAAGAAATCATTAATACTCCAAAACGTAGAGATTTTATTTTTGAGAAATTAATTCCCACTATAGAAAAATTTGAGAAAGAAAACAATTTAGATGTTCGTATTTCTGGAATGCCATACATTAGAACTCTAAATGCACAAAATATTCAAGATGAAATTATTCTTTTTGTAGGAGGTGCTTTAGGAATTACAGCCGTTATTTTCTTCTTCTTTTTTAGATCTTTTAGAGCCACTTTCATTACGCTATTAGTCGTATTAATTGGGGTTACTTGGGCTTTCGGATTTATTGGATTATTTAGATATGAAATCACCGTTTTATCAGCACTAATACCTCCTTTAATTATTGTTATAGGGGTGCCAAATGCCGTTTTTCTCATCAACAAATATCAGCAAGAAATTAAAAAACACGGTCAGCAAGCAAAAGCTTTACAACGTGTAATTTCTAAAATTGGTAATGCCACTTTAATGACCAATATTACAACAGCATCTGGTTTTGCAACTTTTGTTTTTGTGAAAAGTGATTTATTACGTGAATTCGGAATTTTAGCTTCTGTAAATATCATTAGTATTTTTGTACTAGCCTTATTGATTATTCCAATTATCTATAGTTTTATGCCGCTTCCAAAAAAGAAGCATTTAAACCATCTCGAAAGAAAATGGATTGAAAATGTTGTTAATTGGATGGAGAATACAGTGAGAAATCAACGAATTTCAATCTATTTTGCAACTGTAATTTTTATTGTTTTAGGAATTATTGGTGTTTATAAAATAAAAGTTTCTGGAAGTTTAATTGAAGACATGCCAAAAAGCATGGACTTCTATAAAGATATTAAGTTCTTTGAAAAAGAATTTGGTGGAATTATGCCTTTAGAAATTTTAATTGACACCAAAAAAGACAAAGGAGTTATGAAATTATCCACTTTAAAAAAGATGGATAAAATCAATGAAGCGATAGCAACTTTTCCTGAATTATCGAAACCTGTTTCTGTTGTAAATTTGGTAAAATACTCTAAACAAGCTTTTTATTTAGGAAACCCAAAATATTACCAACTACCAACAGATCAAGAACAAAGTTATATTTTCGCTTACACTAAAAACTCAAATAGTGAAGCAGGAATGTTAAAGAATTTTGTTGATTCGACTGGACGTTACGCAAGAATAACAACCTTTATGAAAGATATCGGTACTGATAAAATGGATGTTATTCAAAAGCGTCTAAAAGCGGTAATTGATAAAGAGTTTCCTTCAGATAAATATTCAGTGACCATCACTGGTAAAGCATTGGTTTTTATAAAAGGAACCAATTATTTAATCAAAAATTTAGTATTCTCTTTGTCATTGGCCATTCTTTTGATTGCCCTTTTTATGGCCTGGATGTTTAGATCACCTCAAATGATTTTAATTTCCTTGCTGCCGAACATTCTTCCTTTGTTGATTACAGCAGGATTAATGGGCTTCTTTGACATCCCGATAAAACCATCAACAATTTTAGTATTTAGTATTGCTTTTGGTATTTCTGTAGATGATACCATTCATTTTCTAGCAAAATACAGGCAAGAATTAATAGCTAATAAATGGAAAATTAAACCCTCTGTTTATGCTGCACTTCGTGAAACGGGTGTAAGTATGTTTTATACTTCAATTGTACTGTTCTTTGGCTTTTTAGTGTTTACACTGTCTAGTTTTGGAGGTACAATTGCTTTAGGCGGATTGGTTTCTATAACTTTATTATTAGCGATGGTTTCAAACTTATTGTTACTACCCTCTTTATTACTAACCTTCGAAAATAAAATTGCCAACAAAAAAGTATTTAAAGAACCTTCTATAAAGATTTTTCCATCGAAAGATGAGAAAATTGAATAAAAAAACCTTTACTGTTTTTGAACAGTAAAGGTTTAATACATCTTAATCCATAGCAAGATTTCAGAAATTCTTTTTCAAAGCAATTTTTATAATTATTCTTGTTCAATAGATTCTTCTACAAATTTAAAATAATTGCATATAATAATCAACTGTGTTATCACGCAGTTTTTTTATATTGCAGTATGGAAAATGATTTCGGGAAATATACTAGAGAAAGGGTTTCAGATTTACCTTTTGACAGCAATGATCCTACCTACAAAGAGTATAAAGAAAAAGTGCCACAATTTACTGGACAAGCTACCTATATATATTCTTTTGAAAAAGAAAGAATGTTATTTGCTAATGGATGGGAAGAATTATTAGGATATAAAGATACGGAAATTACATTATTAAAAATTATAAGCACTACATCTGAAAGACATTTTGATTTTTCTAACGAATTAAACGACAAGGCATTACGATTTTTAAAAACCATTAAAAAAGATTTAGACAAGTATAATTTCACACTTGAAGTTGAAAAAAAACATAAAAATGGAGAAATTGTTCCATTATTTTCTAGAGTCGGTATTTATAAATCTGATAAAGGAGAAATTTTAGAAATTATTGGTATTTCTGAAAGAATTCATTCAAGAAAGCTAGGTAACATCATGCAATATGCAACATTTGGCCCTGAAAAATCAAAGTTTGAAGAGTTTCTTAATATTCAATTATTTAATGAACTAGCAATTTCTAGAAAAGAGAAAGAAGCTGTAGAATTAGCTGCGAAAGGATATGCTTTTAAGGAAATCGGAGAAAAATTAAATGTTAGTCAATCTGCTATCGAAAAAAGAATTATCCCTCTATATAAGAGATTTAACGTAAGGAGTTTGCCACATCTTATTAGTTTCGTCTACGAAAATCATATTTTATAAGGTATTTACTATAAACTGATTGTTGAAATTTCAGGTTATTTAACACCAATATGCAATAACATTTCTTACCATTTATCTTTATTTGTTTCGTTCAAAAACTGTTTGTTTCCTAAAACCCAAATTATATTTTTATTCCTCAGTATTTCTCTGTTCTTTTTCATAGCAGAGATTTAAATGATGTATAAAGTTTATATTTTTATTAGCAATTCATCATTGCTAATTTTGTAGCAAAAAAAGTATCTTTACATTTCAGTAAATATATCAAACACTAGAAACAGATGAAAGAGAAAAACGTTGCCGAAATTTTAAAATCGGATTCAGCTTTACAGGAAATACAATTAAAAGGTTGGGTAAGAACTTTTAGAAGTAATCGTTTTATTGCTTTAAATGATGGTTCTACCATAAAAAATATACAATGTGTTATCGATTTTGAAAACACATCAGAAGAAACTTTAAAAAGAATTACAACCGGAGCAGCAATTCGTGTAAAAGGCACTTTAGTTGAAAGTCAAGGAAAAGGGCAAACTTTTGAAATTCAGGTTTCTGAGATTGAAATACTAGGAGATTCTAACCCTGATGAATATCCAATTCAGCCTAAAAAACATAGCTTCGAATTTTTAAGAGAAAATGCACATTTAAGAGTTAGAACAAACACATTTAGTGCAGTAATGCGCGTGCGTTCTAAACTATCTTTTGCCGTTCATAAATATTTTCAAGGAAATGATTTCAACTACGTAAACACGCCAATAGTAACAGGTTCTGATGCTGAAGGTGCTGGAGAAATGTTTAGAGTTACTACTTTCGAAGACAACAAGGCTCCTTTAACTGAAGATGGAAAAATTGACTATTCAAAAGACTTTTTTGGGAAGGAAACTAATTTAACAGTTTCCGGACAATTAGAAGCAGAGACTTTTGCAATGTCTTTGGGTAAAGCGTATACTTTCGGTCCGACTTTTAGAGCAGAAAACTCTAATACAACTCGTCATTTAGCAGAATTCTGGATGATTGAACCTGAAGTTGCTTTCATGGATTTAGATGGAAACATGGATTTAGCAGAAGATTTTATTAAATCTGTAATCAAAGATGTTTTAGAAAACTGTGAAGATGATTTGGCCTTTTTAGACCAACGTTTAACACAAGAAGAAAAAAGCAAACCTCAAGCTGAAAGAAGCGAAATGAGTTTGTTAGAAAAATTACGTTTTGTTGCAGACAATAACTTTAAACGTGTTTCATACACAGAAGCAATAGATATTTTACGTAATTCAAAACCAAATAAAAAGAAAAAATTTCAATTTCCAATTAATGAATGGGGTGCAGATTTACAATCTGAACATGAACGTTTTTTAGTTGAAAAACACTTTAAATGTCCTGTGATTTTATTTGACTATCCTGCAAATATCAAAGCATTTTATATGCGCTTAAATGATGATGGAAAAACGGTTAGAGCGATGGATGTTTTGTTTCCAGGTATTGGAGAGATTGTTGGAGGAAGCCAAAGAGAAGAACGTTATGACGTTTTGGTTGAAAAAATGAAAGCTCTTGATATTGACCAAGAAGAACTTTGGTGGTATTTAGATTTACGTAAATTTGGTACTGCTGTTCATTCTGGATTTGGTTTAGGCTTTGAACGTTTGGTTCAGTTTACAACAGGAATGAATAACATTAGAGATGTAATTCCTTTTCCAAGAACACCACAAAATGCAGATTTCTAAATGCTAAAGCAAAGTTTACAATATAAACTATTACAAAAACTATCTCCTCAACAAATTCAGTTGATGAAGCTAATTCAATTGCCAACGCAAGCTTTTGAAGAACGCTTAAAACAAGAAATTGAAGAAAATCCTGCATTAGATACTGGTAAAGAAGAATCCGATTCATTAGATGATGATTTATCTAATGAATATGATGATACTGGAAATGAAAAAATTGATACTGAAGATATAAATATTGATGAGTATTTAAGTGATGATGAAGTACCTAGCTACAAAACTCAAGCGAACAATTATTCAGCCGATGATGAAGAAAAAAACGTTCCTTATGCTGCAGGAACAACTTTTCATCAATCTTTAAAAAATCAATTAAACACGTTTAGTTTAGACGAAGATGAACAGGCAATTGCCGAGTTTCTAGTCGGTAGTATTGATGATAGTGGTTACATTAGGCGAGAAATGATTGACCTCGTTGATGATTTAGCTTTTACAGCAAATGTATTTACAACTGAAGAAAAAGTAATTTCGATTTTAATAAAAGTAGTTCATAATTTAGATCCTATTGGGGTTGGAGCGAGAGACTTAAAAGAGAGTTTAATCATTCAATTAAAAACAAAAGAAAAAAATAAGATTAGACTCTTATCAATTGACATTTTAGAAAATGCTTTTGATCATTTTGTAAAAAAACACTATAAGAAACTTCAGGAAAAATTCAATATTTCTGAAGAAGAGCTAAAAGAAGTAAATACTGAAATTTCAAAATTGAATCCAAAACCCGGAAGTTCATATGCCGGTAATAACAGAATAGCGGAACAGATTGTTCCTGATTTTTCTATCAAAATTTTGAATGGTGAATTAGATTTAACATTAAACTCAAGAAATGCGCCAGAATTGCATATTTCTAGAGAATATAATAACATGTTAAAAGGGTATCAAGAATCTACTGTTAAAAGTAAATCGCAAAAAGATGCCGTGTTTTTTATCAAACAAAAACTAGATGCTGCAAAATGGTTTATTGACGCTATTAGACAACGTCAGCAGACACTTTTAATTACCATGAATACAATTATGCATTATCAATATGATTATTTTGTAACGGGTGATGAGCGTAAGTTAAAACCTATGATTTTAAAAGATATCGCAGATCAAATACATATGGATATTTCTACGGTTTCTAGAGTTGCTAACAGTAAATACGTCTCTACGCCTTATGGTACAAAACTGATAAAAGAATTCTTTTCTGAATCAATGAAAAACGATCAAGGAGAAGATGTTTCTACAAAAGAAATAAAGAAAATTTTAGAAACTGTTATTCATGAAGAAGATAAAAGAAAACCTTTAACAGATGAAAAATTAGCTATCATTTTAAAAGAAAAAGGGTACCCAATTGCAAGAAGAACTATTGCGAAGTATCGTGAGCAATTAGATTTACCAGTTGCTCGTTTACGTAAAGAAATTTAGTGAGGTTTCATAAACTCATATCAACAATTTTACACCCAATTGTAATACCAACTATTGGGGTAATGTTGTATTTTTTATTGATTCCAAACAACCTTTCACAAGATCAAAAACTAACAATTTTAAGTTTAATTTTTATCGTTAGTTATTTATTTCCATTGTTAGTCTTGATTGTTTTAAAAAAGACAAGAATCATTAAAAATTATCAGCCAGAAAGTATTAAAGAACGTAAACTTCCAATTGCTTTAATGACAATTGTTTTTTATTTATTTGGGAACTCATTAAACAGCATTCCTAACTTAAGAGATTTAAGTTTACTTTTTCACGCAACTTCTTTAGGCCTATTTTTAATCTATATTCTATTTTATCTCAAAATAAAAGCAAGTATCCATTTACTTTCACTTGGTATTTCCGTAGGTTTTTTTATGGTTTTAAGTATTGATTATGCACAATCATTTACGATTGTAATCATCATGATCATTTTACTTGCAGGTTTATCAGCAAGTGCTAGATTGCACTTAAAAGCGCATACTCCAAAAGAAATTTATGTTGGTTTTTTTACCGGAGTCTTAGCTCCTTTTTGTTTGCAGTATCTTTTATAAGATATAGAAAATCAATCCAAATTTTAAAACATTAGAATTGATGTTTTCTCCGTTGATAGTGGCATTATCAAAAATGGGAGTCAGGCCGTAAAATAAATAGGCATTAAATTCAGTATAACCTGCAGAAAGGGTTAATCCATATTGTAGTTTACGATAAGCTGAAACATTTTTATACTTGAAATCTGTAGCATCTTCTGTAAACTGAAAAACATTAGAAATGTTATACAAAAACTTAATACCTGTATAAATACGCCAGAAATCATATTTTTTAGCTGTAGAGGTTCTCCATCTAATTTCTAAAGGAAACTCTAAATTATGGGCTTTAAATACGTTAGAAGAGATATTCTCTGAAGAATTAAATAAGGTAGAATTATTAATTTCTGCTACTTTTAATTTATGGTTAAAAAAATCAAAACCATAACCAATCCCTAAAGCAATAGAAGTATTTCCTTTTTTATTTAGAATAAAATCCTTTAAAAAACCTGTTGATATTCCATAAGAAAAAGTACTTCTACTTATACTAGTTGGTTGTTCACCGAATTGGGCATAAGAAACGGAAACATAAAGTTGATCCTCTGCATAGCTATCACCCAATTGTAACGAATCTTTTTGCGAGTATGTAGATGATGCAAAAAATGACAAAAACACGAAGCAAATAATTCTATTCATATTCAAATAATTGAATATAAATATACAATATTTAAGAAGTATAAAATTTAATTTTAAGAATAAAAAAAGGGGTAATTCAAAATGAATTACCCCTTTTTTTATTCAAATGATATAATTAATCATCCGCACTTTTAGATGCAGAATAACTAATTTTAAGAGCATTTACATCTCTTAATTTTAATCTAATATCTGTAATTGTACCCACATTAGATTCTTTATCAGCTTTAATAGAAGTTGTCATAAAAGGAACCTCAGCTTCAGATACTTTAGATCTTGCATTAATAATGAATGCAGGAACTTGATCAGCAGAAGCAATTTTATCATTTAACTGAATTTTATTATAACCAATACCATGTTTACTAGGATCTTTTGATTTCCCAACATAAATGGTACACACTAAACTCTTATGCTCTAATTTTTTAACTTCAGATGCACTTGGTAGTCTAGGAGTTTCAATTCTTAAGTCTGTCTCTCTCATAGTAGTTGTTACCATAAAGAAGAATAATAACATAAAAACGATATCTGGCAAGGATGCTGTATTTACAGCTGGCATTCCCTTTTTCTTCTTTCTAAATTTAGACATGTCTTAAATTTTAATTAATTATGATGTTGGTTCAGCATCAGAAATAATTTGAGGATATGCTTTCTTGATATCATCAACTTTTTTCTTTAAATCTTCGTTACTTTTATTATCCTTATAAGTTTCTTCAAGCTCATCAAAAGAAATATCGTAACGTTTTTTACACAATCTATTTCTTAAAACTGTATAAGCTCTAAGAAGTTCGTTCTGCACTTGAATGTAAGTACCATACTCTGTACCTCTATCACTTTGAACAGATATAATTGCTTTGTTAGGATGATCTGAAGAAGACTCACTTCTCTCACCTTCACAATAATCGCAAGGTGTACCAGGAGTACCGTCTTCATTTGGTTTTCCTGAACCCCCACCGTTATCTATAAATTTAACAGCAGCTTCTCTAAGGTCTTTCACATCCATACGTTCTCCTTCTACAAGAAGTTCGTTATTTCTGTTAATATTAACCTCAAAAATATTCTTCTCTTTAATTACTGGCGGAACATAATCTATTGGTGGCTTTTCTGACAACTTCTTAGACACACCTGAATCTACATTCATGGTTGTTGTTACTAAGAAGAAAATTAATAACAAGAAGGCAATATCTGCCATAGATCCTGCATTAATTTCTGGGTTTTCTCTTCTTGCCATAGTTTATGATTTAAATAATCCTTTTAACAAATCCCAAACAAAAAACAAACTTGCGATCGATCCTAAGATAATACTATACCAGATTCCTGCTCCAACCCAATGGTTAACAGAAGAACCTTCTTCTCCTCCTGGCTCTATGCCTCCGGCAGTATTGTATACTACATTACTATCAGAAAGAAAATAAGCAACAGCTAATAAAACAGCTAATACTGCTAATCCTCCTAGAGTTTTCTTTAAATTTTCTGGGTTTCTAATTAAACTCCACATAGAAAGTCCAATTGTAATCACAACAGTTGCTATAAATAACCAATAAGAATAAGAAATTAATGGACTTACAATACTATTCTGTAAATCTACATTCTCTTCTATTGCTTGCGCATCTTCCATAAAAATTCTTATGAAAAGAATACCACCAATAATAGCTATTGCAGCAATTAAAATATTTAAAATTTTATTACTTTTCATATTGAGTATTATTTTTTATACTTTACTAATAAATCTACCAAAGAGATAGACGCGTCTTCCATACTGTTTACAATACTATCGATTTTTGCAACGATATAATTATAAAAAATTTGAAGAATAATAGCTACAACAAGACCAAATACAGTCGTTAATAAAGCTATCTTAATACCACCTGCTACTACAGCTGGAGAAATATCATTTGCTACAGCAATGTCGTTAAAGGCTCCAATCATACCAATTACAGTACCCATAAAACCAAGCATTGGTGCTAATGCGATAAATAAAGAAATCCAAGAAACGTTTTTCTCTAATTGACCCATTTGAACTCCACCATAAGATACAACTGCTTTTTCAGCTTCTTCTACACCTTCGTCTACTCTATCTAAACCTTGATAAAAAATTGAGGCAACTGGCCCTTTTGTATTTCTACATACTTCTTTAGCAGCTTCTACACCACCTGAACTTAATGCATCATCTACACTTGCTAACAACTTCTTTGTATTCGTTGTTGCCATGTTTAAATAAATAATTCTTTCAATAGAAATAGCTAATCCTAAGATTAATGCTACTAATACAATTCCCATAAATCCTGGACCACCATCAATAAAGTTTTGCTTTAAAACTTGGTGAAATGTTTGCGCTTCCGTTGTTGCTTCCTGAGCGAAAGTTGATTGAATAGCTCCAAAAAACATAAATCCTGTTACAGATAAGACATTTAGTACTTTTTTCATCTTTGTTATAATTAATTTTAATAGTTAACGGGTTAAAGATATAAATTTTCAACTTAAATAAAGAAAAAATTAAGATACTTTCTTTTTTTATAGAAGAATCATATCTGTTTTATTTAAGAGAGTGCCAAGTAACAAAAAATGTTATGCATAAAAAAATTTATGTTCTTCTATTTCTAATATTTTGGCAGTTTTCTTATACAAATCTTTACTTTTAAGTAAATATTTTGAAATTTAAGAAATTTCGCCCCTCAATGACTTTTCAAAGTAGAACGTAAATTCTTTCAAAGTTAGGTTTTCACTTAATAGGTACATTAATTTTGCAATTGCAGATTCAGTTGTGATATCTTTTCCACTGACGACTCCTATTTCTTTTAAAGCTACGCTTGTCTCATAATGACCTTGAATCACATTTCCTCCAGAACATTGTGTCACATTAATGATTCTAATATCTTTAGACATAGCTTCCTTTAACAAGTCTAAAAACCAACTTTCATCTGGTGCATTTCCTGATCCGTACGTTTCTAAAACAACCCCTTTTAAACCCTCTATGTTTAAAATATTACTTACAACTTTCTCTGTAATTCCAGGAAAAAGTTTCAATATTAAAACATCTGTTATTAGTTTTTTTCTGATAATTAATTCTTTCTTCTCACCTAAAGGCTTATGGATATAATGTTCACTAAAGCTAAGATGAACACCACTTTCTGCCAAAGCAGGATAATTCATAGAGGCAAAAGCTTCAAATTGTTCTGCATTAATCTTAGTCGTTCTGTTTGCTCGGTATAATTTATATTCAAAATACAAGCATACTTCAGAAATCATTGGTTGGTCTTCTTTTCTAGCACAAGCAATTTCTATGGACGTAATTAAATTCTCTTTTGCATCTGTTCGTAAATCGCCAATTGGTAATTGAGAACCTGTAAATATGATTGGTTTTTGTAAATTTTCGATCATAAAACTAATAGCCGAAGAAGTATATGACATCGTATCTGAGCCTGTCAGAATAACAAAACCATCAAAATCATTATAATTATCTTGAATAATATCAACAATATCTCTATAATACTGAGTATTCATGTTTGATGAATCGATTAAAACATCAAAAGAAATACTTTTTATAAAACAATTTAATTGCTGTAGCTCAGGGATTTTTTCTAAAATCTGATTAAAATCAAACGCTTTTAATGCATTTGTTTTGTAATCTTTAATCATTCCAATAGTTCCGCCTGTATAAACAAGTAATATGTTTGGTTTTTTTGACATTTTGACATTTTTTTAATCCAAATTAAAAATGGAATAATTTATGTTGTAAATTTATCAAACAAAAATGAAATACAATTTTAAAACAATATAAATTATGATAGGATTTTATATTTTAATAGGTGCAATCTCTTTAGTGAGTTGGTCAGTAAGCAATACACTGAAGCAAAAATTTAAAAAATATTCACAAATTCAGTTAAGAAACGGAATGAGTGGCGCAGAAATTGCAGAAAAAATGTTGGCAGACCATGGCATTTTTGATGTAAAAGTAATTTCTACTCCTGGTAGACTGACAGATCATTACAATCCCAAAGACAAAACTGTTAATTTAAGTGAATCTGTATTCAACCAACGAAATACTGCTTCAGCTGCAATTGCTGCGCACGAAGTTGGACACGCTGTACAACACGCAAAAGCATATAGTTATTTAACAATGCGTTCGCAATTAGTACCCATTGTAAGTGTAACTTCTAAGTTTTCGCAATGGTTAGTATTTGGAGGATTGATTTTAGGCGCTGCTTCTAGTGCTGGTGGAATTGGTTTTTATATCGCGATTACAGGTTTAATCTTTATGGGATTTGCGACACTTTTTAGTTTTATAACACTACCTGTAGAATATGATGCTAGTAATAGAGCATTAGCATGGTTACAAAGCAAAAATATGGTTTCTCAGCAAGAATTAGTAGGTGCAAAAGATGCGCTTAAATGGGCTGCAAGAACCTATTTAGTTGCTGCATTAGGTTCTTTAGCAATGTTATTATATTGGGGATTACAAATTCTAGGAGGAAGAGACTAAGCATCGCAGATGCTTTTGTATTTCACTCTTGTGAAAATTTTAAAAATAGAAAAATACTCTTGATGAAATTCAGGAGTATTTTTTTTGTAACTTTTCACGGGTTTAAAACATCTTTATATTACAGGATAAAATTTAATAAATTTTTAATGATAAAAAACAAACAAGTATTCGTTCAAATTATTTTATTTACTCTTTTTATTTTACTAGTATTAATTACAAATAATTTAATAAAAAGCTATTTATTAAACAGTAATATTACTTCTTACAATATTCATTTAGCGTTTAAAACAATTAGCAATTTAATACTTGGCTCAATCTCTTTTTTAATCGCAAAAAAACTTGACTTAATTAACCTTGGTGGTTTATCAAAAGTAAAGCCCCAAAAATTATGGTTGATCATTTTTCCGGTAGTTTATTTAGTTTTATTAAACGGATTGTTTTTAGATTCAATTCCTGATTACAATAATTTTAATTTCATCATTCTAATTATATATTGTTTGAGTATCGGCTTCTCTGAAGAATTAAGTCTAAGAAGTGTTCTTTTACCATTAATCTCAAACTATTTTGGAAATACCCGGAAATCACAAATAAGAGCAGTTTTTATTTCTGCACTTATATTTGGCTTTTTACATTTAATTAAATTTGATAAAGGAATTTATGGGGAATTCTCACAACTGTTTTTTGCAACTTTTATAGGTGTAATGTTTGGTGCAATTTTATTGGTGATAAAAAGAGTATATCCATTAATTATCATTCATGCAATTATAGATTTTGTAGCGAAATTAGATACTATAAATACCCCAGTAAAAAAATCTATGGGGAATGCAATGGATATAGAAAGCGCCCTATTAATCGTAGTGCTAACGTTGCCCTGTTTTATTTACGGTATCTATGTTATAAAAAAGATATAATAAAAAGCAGGAAATAACTTCAAATAAAAAACCTTTCTGATTTCTCAAAAAGGTTTCTGTGTGTATTTTTATAGATTCCTGCCTTCGCAGGAATGACAACTTTATGAACTTGTCTCTAAAAATCTAAATTTCGCTAGTCATTCAACTTTAAAACGGCCATAAATGCTTCTTGCGGAATTTCTACATTACCAACCTGACGCATTCTTTTCTTTCCTTTTTTCTGCTTTTCTAACAGTTTACGTTTACGAGAAATATCACCTCCATAACATTTTGCTGTTACATCTTTACGCAATGCTTTTGTAGTTTCACGCGCAATAATTTTTGCTCCAATTGCTGCCTGAATAGGAATATCGAACTGTTGTCTTGGAATTAATTCTTTTAATTTTTCAACTATTTTCTTACCAATTGAATACGCATTATCTGCATGTAATAAAGCAGAAAGTGCATCTACAGGCGAACCATTTAATAAAATATCTACTCTTACCAATTTAGATTCTCTCATTCCGATTGGAGAATAATCGAAAGAGGCATATCCTTTAGAAACCGTTTTTAAACGATCATAAAAATCGAAAACAATTTCTGCCAAAGGCATGTCGAACGTTAATTCGACTCTTTCTGTTGTTAAGTATGTTTGATTTGTAATTTCACCACGTTTTTCGATACACAAACTCATTACTTGACCAACAAAAGATGACTTTGTAATGATACTTGCTTTGATATATGGTTCTTCTACTTTGTCTAATCTTGATGGGTCTGGTAAATCTGTTGGATTGTTTAACAACACAATCTCTGTTGGGTTTTTCTTCGTATAAGCGTGGTAAGAAACATTGGGAACCGTTGTAATAACAGTCATATTAAACTCACGTTCTAAACGCTCTTGAATAATTTCCATGTGTAACATTCCTAAGAATCCACATCTAAAACCAAAACCTAAAGCTGCAGAACTTTCTGGTACAAAAACCAAAGAAGCGTCGTTTAATTGCAGTTTTTCCATAGAATAACGCAACTCTTCGTAATCTTCTGTATCTACCGGATAAATTCCTGCAAAAACCATTGGTTTTACATCTTCGAATCCATCAATAGTTTCTGTTGTTGGGGTTGCAGCATCTGTAATTGTATCTCCTACCTTTACTTCTTTTGCTGTTTTAATTCCTGTAACTAAATACCCTACATCACCAGTTTTTACAGATTTCTTTACAACCTGTTCTAATTTTAATGTACCCACTTCATCAGCAAAATATTCATTATTTGTTGCTAAGAATTTAATACGTTGTCCTTTTTTTATTTCTCCGTTAAAAACACGGAAATACGTTTCAATTCCTCTATAAGAATTATAAACTGAATCGAAAATTAAGGCTTGTAATGGTGCATCTGGATCTCCTTTAGGAGCAGGGATTCTATCAATAATTGCCTCTAAAATATTTTCTACTCCGAAACCAGTTTTTCCACTTGCGTGAATTACTTCTTCAGCATCACAGCCTAATAAATCAACAATATCATCTGTTACTTCTTCTGGATTTGCAGAAGGTAAATCTACTTTGTTTAGAATAGGAATAATTTCTAAATCATTATCTAAAGCTAGATATAAATTAGAAATTGTTTGTGCTTGTATGCTTTGTGCTGCATCTACAATTAGTAAAGCACCTTCACAAGCAGCAATCGATCTAGAAACTTCGTAAGAGAAATCTACATGACCTGGAGTGTCAATTAAATTTAAGATAAACTGTTCTCCATTATGCGTATAATCCATTTGGATGGCATGCGATTTTATGGTAATTCCGCGTTCGCGTTCTAAATCCATACTATCTAGTAACTGATCTTTCTTTTCACGATCTGTTACAGTGCCTGTAAATTCTAACAATCTATCTGCTAACGTACTTTTACCATGATCTATATGTGCGATAATGCAAAAGTTTCTAATGTTCTTCATACTTCGTTTTCTAACTGCTTTCAATTGACAAAGATATGTTATTTACAAGCCTTGTCAAATAAAAAAAGTACAATGAAATTCATTATGCATTTATCTTAAAAAGACAATCCTCTTTCATCTTCAAAATTTGAAGAAAATAATATTTTCTTTCCTAAAACGTGAAAAAACACTAATTTTACCAAAAAAAATCAAAGTTGATTAAAATTGGCAATATAGAATTACCAGACTTCCCTTTATTACTTGCACCAATGGAAGATGTTAGTGATCCTCCATTTAGAGCATTGTGTAAAGAAAATGGTGCAGACGTGGTCTATACAGAGTTTATTTCTTCTGAAGGATTGATTCGAGATGCTGCAAAAAGCGTAATGAAATTGGATATTTATGAAAAAGAACGTCCGGTAGGAATTCAGATTTTTGGTGCTAATTTAGAGTCCATGTTAAAAACGGTGGAGATTGTTGAAAAATCGAATCCGGATATTATTGACATCAATTTTGGATGCCCAGTAAAAAAAGTAGTTTCTAAAGGTGCTGGAGCAGGAATTTTAAAAGATATTGACTTAATGGTTTCTCTTACAGAAGCGATGGTTAAACACACAAACTTACCGATTACCGTAAAAACACGTTTAGGGTGGGATCATGATTCTATAAGAATCGTTGAAGTTGCAGAACGCTTGCAAGATGTAGGTTGCGCAGCAATTTCTATTCATGGTAGAACGCGTGCACAAATGTATAAAGGTGATGCTGACTGGAGACCTATTGCTGAAGTAAAAAATAACCAAAGAATGCACATTCCTGTTTTTGGAAATGGAGATATTACATCCCCCGAAAAAGCAATGGAAATGAGAGATAGTTATGGTTTAGATGGAGCCATGATTGGAAGAGCTTCTATTGGTTACCCTTGGTTTTTTAAGGAAGTAAAGCACTTTTTTAAAACTGGCGAACATTTATCAAAACCTACTATTGCTGAACGTACAGAAATGGCAAGAAGGCATTTACAAATGGCAATTGATTGGAAAGGGGAACACTTAGGAGTTGTAGAAACAAGAAGACATTATACAAATTACTTTAAAGGAATTCCGCATTTTAAAGAATACAGAATGAAAATGGTTACTTCGGATGATGCAAAAGATGTTTTTGCTGCTTTTGATGAAGTTGAAGCTAATTTTGGGAATACTATTATTCCTGATTTCCTGTAATTTACTTTACAACTAGGGTCGTTATAATTGTATCTATTTCTCTTTGCTTTAAAATTGATAAATTTATTGGGAAAATTTTTCTTACAAATAAATATTTATCTCCATCTAAATCATAGAAATAAATTACTCTCTTAAACCTAAATTTATTAATAGTATGGAAAAAAACTATTTTATAATAATAGCCTATTGAATCTTTTCCTTCTGACTTTAATATTGTAGACAATTCTCTATATTCAAGTCTAAGGTTATTCTTTATTCTGATTCTATATCTCTCTGCAATTTTTTTAACCTTCTTATTTGTCTTTATGATGGATAAACATAAATTTGTATCAGATTCAACTTTATTGTTTTTAAAAGGAGAATGCAAAACTCCTTCTCCGGCAGTTGGCTCCAAGTAACTTCTCCAATTGTAAGGAAATTTTACTGAAAAATCTTTAGTTTCAAATATATAATGATTTTCTTTTTCTGTAATTGAAGCTTTTATATTCTCTAAATGATTCTCGTGATTATTAGGATATAATTTATTCTCTTTAATATTCTTTGAAGAAGAACAAGAGAAGAGTATAAAAAGAGAAACAAATAGATATTTTTTCATGAATTTTATTTTTCTATAAACTCTTTAGAAATTCTACTACTTGCAATTTTCGATGCGATAAAACCTAGTATTGTTATTGTTAAAATAACAATCAATAAATTTGAAAAGCTAAATTCAACAGGATACGCCAAGTTTTCAGTAATCATAAACAATTCAAAGTGTTTTTGAAGAAATACTAAAATAACTCCGATTGATAAACCTATTAGCATTCCAAAAAGAGTGAGTAAAAATCCTTGTAATTCAAATATTTTTTTAATCTCTTTTACACTCGCCCCTAAACTAAATAAGGTCTTTAAATTATCCTTTTTATCGATAATCATCATAATAATCGCACCTATTACATTAAACAATGCAATTATAACGATCAGCGTAAAAATAAGGTAAGAAACAAAGTTTTCGGTATTTATCACCTTATAAAAGACTTCGTTTAATTGTTCTTTGGTTTGTACTTTAAAATCTTTTCCTAAGACTTTTTGAAGCTCTTCAGCAACAGCATCAGCATTTTCTGCAGCGATCAATTTTAACTCAAAGGCTGTAACTTGATTGTCTTTAAACCTTAATAATTCTTTTGCTTGAGGTAAAGTTACAAAGATAAATTTGCTTTCAAATTCTTCTGTTCCTGTATACAAACCAACAACTTGAACGTTTGTTTTGTAAAATGCATTATTCGGATTTATGAAGCCTGTACCTGGTTTTGGAACCATAATCTGTAGCGGCTCTCCAAAACTTCTAACTCCTAAAGATAATTTATAGGCAATTGACCTACCAATTACAGCTGTATTCACAAAAGTTGTATCCAACCAATTACCTTGACTTAAAGTACCATCTATTTGCGTAATCTTTGTATAATTATCCTCAACTCCTTTTATAAAAGCTATTTCACTTTTATCATTGTATTCTAAAAAAACACGCTCTTCAATTACTTTAGAGCTTGTTGCTATAGATTCATTATTATTTAAAGCTTGCTGAATATCCTCTGTAATTAAAAACGATTTTCCTTTTACAGAAGTTATTTTAATATCAGGATCAGAAACATCTAATAAAGTATAGCTAAAAGTACGTAAACCAGAAAAGCCAGAAAGGATAATAAACAACGCTAAAGAACCAACTATAACACCAAATGAAGCAATTATTGTAATAATATTTATGGCATTATTACCTGTCTTTGTAAATAAATATCTTTTGGCTATGTATAGAGAGAAATTCAAATAAGTTGCTTGAATTTATCGTTTTGTACGTCTTGGTAAAACTTCAGGATTTTTAATAGGATTTTCATCTTGACCCCTTAAAGACTTATCAATTTCTTCTATATAATCTAGCGTATCATCACCAAAAAATAGTAATTCTGGCATTCTACGTAATTGATTTTTAGTCCTTTTTGCCATTTCATGACGAATTAAAACAGTGTTAGACTGCACACCTTTAATTAACTCATCTCTATTTATTGAAGGAAAAATACTTAAATATACTTTTGCAACTCCTAAATCTGAAGTTACATGAACTTTAGAAACAGAAATAATAATCCCTTTCATTCCATCTTGAGCTGCTTTTTGCAACACATCTACCAAATCTTTTTGCAGAACTCCTGCAATCTTTCTTTGTCTGTTTGTTTCTTCCATGCTGCAAATTTACGACATTTTTATAGAGTGTAAATTTTATTTTTTATCACATATGTAACCATCTCAACTCTATTTTCTGTAATTTCAATTAACGCTTTTAAATAAAGTGATTTAAAACAAAAAATCTCAAAATAGAAAACTATTTTGAGATTTTTAAATATTATAAAAATTTAATGTTAATCCGCTAAAATAATAGCCTTATTCTCATTTAATTCTAGAGTTCCTGAAGTTATTGCTAATGTTAAAATTTTATCATCATCAATATGTGTTCCCAAATGCCCACTTATCGTATCCATTTCTAAATGTTCTTGTGTATGAATATGAATCTGAACAGTACCTTCTCTTAAAATAGAAACTACTGGTGCGTGATTATTCAACATTTGAAATTCTCCATCAATACCAGGAACTGAAAATGAATCAACTTCTGATGAAAATAAAATTGCTTCTGGTGTTACTATTTCTAAAAACATATTTATTTAATTTTTAGTCTTTCGTCTCTCGTTTTTAGTTCATCATTGATACCCTATAAAACTCAAAAACTTAAAACTTAGTTTATGCTTCAGCTAACATTTTCTCTCCAGAATCAATTGCATCTTGAATTGATCCTCTTAAGTTAAATGCTGCTTCTGGATATTTATCCAACTCACCATCCATAATCATATTAAACCCTTTAATAGTGTCTTTAATATCTACTAAAACACCTGGTATACCAGTAAATTGTTCAGCAACATGGAAAGGTTGAGATAAGAAACGTTGAACACGTCTTGCTCTATGGACAACTAGTTTATCTTCTTCAGATAATTCTTCCATCCCTAAAATTGCAATAATATCTTGCAATTCTTTATAACGTTGTAAAATTTCTTTTACAGCTGTTGCTGTATTATAATGTTCATCACCTAAAATTTCAGCAGATAATATTCTTGAAGTAGAATCTAAAGGATCTACTGCAGGATATATACCTAATTCTGCAATTTTACGTGACAATACTGTAGTAGCATCTAAGTGAGCAAATGTTGTTGCTGGTGCAGGATCTGTTAAATCATCTGCAGGCACATAAACTGCTTGTACAGATGTAATAGAACCTTTCTTAGTTGATGTAATACGTTCTTGCATTGCACCCATCTCCGTTGCTAATGTTGGTTGGTATCCTACCGCAGAAGGCATACGACCTAATAAAGCAGAAACTTCAGAACCAGCTTGTGTAAATCTAAAAATATTATCGACAAAGAAAAGTACATCTTTCCCTTGAGCCTCACCAGCTCCATCTCTAAAATATTCAGCAATTGTTAAACCAGATAATGCAACACGCGCACGTGCTCCAGGTGGCTCATTCATTTGTCCAAATACAAAAGTAGCTTTAGATTCTCTCATTCCAGGTTTATCAACTTTAGATAAATCCCATCCGCCTTCTTCCATAGAGTGCATAAAGTCATCACCATATTTGATAATTCCAGATTCTAACATTTCACGAAGTAAATCATTCCCTTCACGAGTTCTTTCTCCAACACCTGCAAAAACTGATAATCCACCATGTCCTTTTGCAATGTTGTTAATTAACTCTTGAATTAATACAGTTTTACCAACTCCAGCTCCACCAAATAAACCAATTTTACCACCTTTTGCATAAGGCTCAATTAAATCGATTACTTTAATACCTGTAAATAAAACTTCTGTAGAAACAGATAAATCTTCAAACTTAGGCGCAGAACGGTGAATAGACAATCCGTCTTTACCAACTTTACTTAAATTACCTAAACCATCAATTGCATCTCCGGTTACATTAAATAAACGACCATAAATATCGTTTCCAATTGGCATTTGAATAGGATTCCCTGTTGCTATAACTTCAGCACCTCTGCTTAAACCATCAGTTGCATCCATCGAAATGGTTCTAACGGTATCTTCTCCAATATGTTGTTGTACTTCTAATACTAAAATAGAGCCATCAGCTTTTTTAATTTCTAATGAATCATAAATTTTAGGAAGTTCGTTGTTTTCAGTATTGAATTCAACATCAATAACTGGCCCAATTATTTGAGAAACTTTACCTGTTGTTCTAGACATTTTGTATCTAATTAAATTATTATTTTTTTATAAGGGATTTACCCTCTCAATTTCAAGGGGCAAAGGTACTTTTTTTGTTTCAATTTAAAAAAGTTTTTTAACTAAAAAAAGCCTCATCAAATTGATGAGGCTTTTAAGTTTTATGTAAGTAAAGTATTAGTTAGTTACCTTAACCTCTACTCTTCTATTGTTCGCTCTACCAGCTCTATACATGTTTGTATCAACTGGACTATCTTCACCAAAACCTTTGGCAGTTAATCTAGAAGCAGCAATTCCATTTTTTACTAAGTAATCTCTAACAGCGTTTGCTCTTTTATCAGATAATTTTAAATTATTTGAAGCACTTCCTATACTATCTGTAAATCCTTTAATTGCAAATTCAGCTGCAGGAAATTGATTCATAATAGCTAACATACCGTCTAATTCTTTAGTCGTTCCTGATTTGAAACTAGCTCTACCTGTCTTAAATAAAATTGCTTTAGCAAAAGAATTCATTCCCATTTGTGCTTCATTCGAAATCACTTCAGGACAACCTCCTTCAGAAGCAACACCTGCAACTGACGGACATTTATCATCTTTATCTAAAATACTATCACCATCAGTATCTGGCCAAGGACAACCTGCATTAGCAGCTGGTCCAGCTAAAGAAGCACATTTGTCATCTTTATCAACTACACCATCACCATCAGTATCTGGGCAACCTTTATTAGCTTTAGTTCCTTTAGAATTAGGACACATATCATCTTTATCAGCGATTTCATCACCATCAGCATCAGGACAACCGTTCATTGCTACTAAACCCGCAACATTTGGACAAGCATCATCAGAATCTTTTACTCCATCGCCATCAGCATCAGGACAACCATTAAATTCTACTAAACCTGCAACTTCTGGACATGCATCTTTTTTATCATATACGCCATCTCCATCTGTATCTGTTCCTCCAAATTTAACTACTAAACCTAAAGAAGATTGGTAATGAGAAGCTATGTTATCAGTGAAACCTTCTTTTTTTCCAATTTGGAAATTTAAACCTAAGTTATCACTAAACCAAGTGTTAAACCCAACACCTGCATTAAGCATTCCTTCTGCGTTAGAATCAGCTGAAACATAATCTCCACCGATATAAACATAAGGATTAAACCATGAAGTATCTCCTATTAAGTTATTTAAATCATACTTTACATTTGCTCCAATTGAATAATAAAGGAAATCCTCTTTATCTTCAACAGTAGTAATATTGTTTAAAGACCCTGCGAGTTGTAAAGAGAAACCTTTCTCTAAATACTTTTCAGCAGAAAATCTAGAAATAGATGGTAAAAAATTCCAGCTTTCAGTACCAGGAGGGTTTTCACTAAAGTCAACTACATTTGCTCCAAATCCTACTACCCAAGGGTTATTTTCGTCTTGTGCGTTTACATTACTAACAGCTACTAACGTAAACAAAGCTATCACAGCTATTTTTAATTGTTTCATTATCAAATTTTTAAATTAAAAGTTCATTATTATTATTCGCAAAAGTAAGTTGTTAAAACTTATCTACAAAGACAAATTTACAAAAAAATACCTAATTTGCTAGTTTTTCCACTATTTCTAAATAACATTTAACTGTTTCCCAACCTTAATAAAAGCTAGGACCGCTTTATCTAAATGCTTTTTTTCATGAGCTGCAGATAATTGAACTCTAATTCGTGCTTTATCTTTTGGAACTACTGGAAAAAAGAAGCCCACAACATAAATACCTTCTTCTAATAATTTATTAGCCATTGTTTGAGACAATTTAGCATCGTATAGCATTACAGGAACAATTGCTGCATCTGCACCAACTAAATCAAAACCAGCTTTTTCCATTTCTGTTCTAAAGTAATTCGTATTCCATTCTAGTTTATCTCTTAGCGTTGTATCGTCAGAAATTAAATCGAACACCTTTAATGAAGCCCCTACAATTGCTGGCGCTAATGAGTTTGAAAATAAATAAGGCCTTGATCGTTGACGTAAAATTTCTATAATTTCTTTTTTTCCAGTTGTGTAACCACCCATTGCACCACCTAAAGCTTTCCCTAAGGTACCTGTAACAATATCAACTCTGTCCATTACGTTTTTCAACTCAACAGTTCCTCGACCTGTTTTACCAATAAAACCTGTTGCATGACATTCATCAACCATCACTAAAGCATCGTATTTATCTGCTAAGTCACAAATTTCATCCAATTTTGCCACAATTCCATCCATAGAAAAAACACCGTCAGTAACAATAATTTTAAAGCGATGACCTTGTTTATTCGCTTCAATTAGCTGCTCCTCTAAAGAAGACATGTCATTATTATTATATCGATAACGCGCCGCTTTACATAAACGAACTCCGTCTATAATAGAAGCATGATTTAAACTGTCAGAAATAATAGCATCTTCTTTCGTTAACAAAGGTTCAAAAACCCCACCATTTGCATCAAAAGCTGCAGCATATAAAATAGTGTCTTCCGTTGTATAAAAGTCTGCAAGTTTTCTTTCTAGTTGCTTGTGAATATCCTGAGTTCCGCAAATAAAACGGACTGAAGACATTCCAAAACCATGTGTATCCATGGTATCTTTTGCTGCTTGAATTACTTCTGGATGATTCGACAATCCTAAATAATTATTTGCACAAAAGTTAATTACTTCTTCGCCAGTAGAAATTTTTATAACTGCGTCTTGTGAAGAAGTTATAATTCTTTCAGACTTGTATAAGCCAGCATCTTTTATTTCTTGAATTTCTTTTTTTAAAGTATCCTTAATTTTACCGTACATTTTTTTCTGTGATTTAATAAGTACAAAGTTACAATGTTTATTTTTTTTGATTATACTTCAACGACATCAATTTCATCATTAATATATATGAGTAATTTTTTATTCACTTTAAAATTCATTGATTTTAAAACTCTCTCGTATTTTAACAATTGCTGATGATGTTCCGCTGACGGATTCCCTGTCTTATAATCCATAATTACAACTTCATTTTTATCAGTAAAAACTAATCTATCTGGAATAATAACTTGGTTATCTACATCTACAATTTCTCTCTCATTATATATAATGACTTCTTCTGAAAAATAGTTTTCTAGCTTAGGATGGTTTACGACAGAAATAATGGTGTTGTTTATGACTAATAATTGATTTTCATCGATGATCCCTTGTTGATGATATTGCGCTATAACTTTATTCACATCTTTTTGGGTGAAAATTTTCGCCAAGATCTCATGAAACAAGTTTCCGAAATTGATTGCTTCACCTTGACTTGTATTCCATAATTTTGAAGCACTAGCCAATAAAACAACATTGTGCTCTTGCCAAGGAGTAGAAATAAATTTCTGATGAATTTCAGCAACAGAATTTTGTGTCTCTTTTTTACTTACTCTAATTTCAGCACCAAATGAATATTCTAAAACGTCATCTTTCCAAAGATTGTTTTGTATTAAGTAATTAATAAAAACACCCGAATAAAAGTTTGTATTTTCTGCTCCTTTAGATGATATTTTCTTTTCGGTAATAATATGTAATTGCTCAACCGCTCTTGTTAAAGCAACATACAACAAATTAAAATTATCTAATTCTAACTCTTCTCTTTGTTGGTTATAAATTTCTAAACCGGTATCATTTACGTAACTTAATTCTTTATTATACGGAACTAACAATTCCTTGAAATTTTCGTAATTTTCTGGCAATTCATCTAACCAAACTTTCGGATTTATTTGCCTGTAAATATCTACATCACAAGGAAAAATAACGACAGGGAATTCTAATCCTTTAGATTTATGAATCGTCATAATTTGAACTGCATTCGCACTTTCTGGAGCGACAATACTTAGTTTTTCTTTTTTAAGTTCCCAAAACTCTAAAAAATCTGCAACATCTGTAGATTTTCTTTGCTGTTCTAAAACAACATCTAAGAAAAATTGCACGTAAGCATCCGAAGAATTTACTAAATTAAAACCTCTAATAATTTCTTCAATTTTTTCGTAAAATGGATGTTGATTAAAGGCAGAAATTTCAAAAGAAACGCCATAATTTTTTAAAGACTCTAAAATGACTTGTGTATCTGTTTTTGCAAACTCTTTAAAAAAGATATGTTTTGGCTTTTCAATCTGTAAATGATGATGTAAAAAATACAGCATATCAAAACGCGTTTCTTCATCATTAGGATTTTGTAAAACCTTTAAAACATCAATAATAAACGAAACTTTAGGACTATTTTGTATCAATAATGTTTCAGAAGAAATAATATCAACTCCGTTTTCTGACAAGTAATTTGCCACGGCAACTCCGTCTTTTTTTGTTCGCGTTAAAACACAAATTTCATTTAAAGAAAAGCTATCTTTTAATTGATGAATCTTTTCAAAAACTTTCTGTGGATATTTTATTTTTTCTATTTCTTTATCTTCCTCTTTTTCAAGAAAGGTTAGCGAAACGAACCCTCCTTTTTTAGGGTTTTCAAATTGTTTATTTCCTTCGAAAAAAAGTTTTTTATACGATTCATTTTGAAGAAAATTTGAGGTGTGCTGAAAAAACGAATTATTAAAATTAATGACTTCCGAATAACTTCTAAAGTTCGTTTCTAAATTTTTGATTTCTTTTTTAACATGAAAAGGGTTTTTCGCATGAGAACCCAACTCAATAAACTGTTCTGCCTTACCTCCTCTCCATCTATAAATGGCTTGTTTTCCATCTCCAACCAACAACAAATTACTGTTTTCTTGCGCCAACGCATTGTCAATTAAAGGAATCAAGTTTTGCCATTGCAACTCCGAAGTATCTTGCATTTCATCAATAAAATAATGTTGAAAACGCTGCCCAATTCTTTCATAAATAAATGGCGCAGGTTGTTCTTTGATATTATCTGAAATAAGTTGATTAAACTCAGCATTTAATCTGATATTATTTTCTTCTTTTATCTGCTCTAATTCTATATTGATATTATTTAAAACCGCTAAAGGAATGATGTTCTTTAGCGCTAATTTATTCATCAAAAACTGACTATAAACCTCTTTTGCTTTTTGATACAGATTGATTATTTCTGGAACAATATTTTCAATGGATGAAGCTACCGAATCGGGCGTTGATTTCGAATAATATTGATGATTTTCAATTGCTTTTGCAATCGTTTCGCTTCGTTTTAGAAAATCAATATGTACAGATTTCACACTCAAATCTGAAAAGAATTTAGGGATTGTTGCACGCATAAAGTCTTTGTGCTCTAAACCATGATTTTCAATTAACTCTAAACAATCTTCACCAATACTTTTTATAGATTCTTTTAATTCCTTTTGATGTGTATACAGTTTCGTTTTTAGATTTGTAAAATCATCTAATTGTTTATCAGCAAGCTCCCTAAAGTGTTTAATATCATCTTCATTTAGAAGTACTTTTGCAAACTCATTTAAATCTTTAGAAATATCCCAAGATTTATCATCATCCGCTTTATCTAGTGAATAATCGATTAAAAGTTTTGTGAGTTTTTTATCGGTTCCTATTTTAGAAATCAAAATATCTACCGCTTCATTTAGCAGAGAAATGGCATCCATTTCAACTTCGAAATTTAGAGGCAACCCTAAATCGTACGCAAAACTTTTAATGATTTTATGTGTAAAACTATCGATAGTCGTTATTGAAAAAGCAGAATAATTTTGCAAAATCGCATCCAAAATTTTCTTACTTCTTAGCTGAATTGTCGGTTTATCGACTTCAATTTCATTTATAATAATATTGAATAAGTCATTTTCTTTACCATCTGCAAAATCTTCTAGGCTAGACAATACACGTTCTTTCATCTCCCCAGCAGCTTTGTTGGTAAACGTAATTGCCAAAATTTTCTGAAATGAAAAAACATCATCAGAATTTAATAAAACTTTTAAGTATTCTTTGACAAGTGTAAAAGTTTTCCCACTTCCTGCAGAAGCATTGTAAACCTGAAAGGTTGATGGTTGTTGCACAATTTGATTTTAGTGCAAATTAGGTTTTTTTTTGAGAGAAAAGAAAAAAGATGAGAAAAAAAAGAGACAAGACAAACGTTAACTAAAGTTCAAAATACGACAGTCTCTTCTCTTTATTCTTTTTTGTATTTCGCCTTTTGCTTAAACAATTACCCTCTAAATAAAAAGAAATCCTCTTTAATCGATTCAATTTTAGAATCGTCATTTGTAATGATATAATCAATCGCTTTATCTGTAAAGTTTTTTCCTTTTTCAGTTAAAGAAATTATCTCTTTATCAATTGTTATCATATTGTTTCTCAACGCCAAATCTAATACTGATTTAGAACGTACTTTACGCCAATTAATATGCTCGTTTAAATGATTTATATGACGCTCCTTTTTTTCTGTATGATTATTTAAATGCAATAAAAATGTCAACAAAGAAACCTCAACTTGCTGCTGTTTATTTCGATACAAAACGGAAATCAAACCTCTTTTTGGCGCAAATAAATACACGAGTAAAAACACAAACCCTAAAACAGTAGTCATAGATCCAGAAATTGAAGCATCTAACCAATGTGCTAACCAATATCCCGCAATTGCAGAAAAAACGCCAAAAAAGACCGAAAGTAATAGCATCTTTTTCAAGTTATCAGTCAACAAATAAGCTGTAGCAGCAGGCGCTATCATTAAAGCAACAACTAAAATTGCACCAACAGCATCAAATGCACCAACTGTTGTTACTGACGCAACACTCATCAATCCATAATGCAAAACTGCAGGAGAAAAGCCTAAGGCAGTGGCAAGACCAGCATCAAAAGTGCTTATTTTTAATTCTTTGAAAAATGCAAATAATAAACTCAATGTAATCAACAATATCACACCGATAGTCCACAAAGATTTCGGACCTAAATCCATTCCGTCGAGTAGAAACCTATCAAAAGGAGCAAAAGCCAATTCTCCCAACAAAACAACATCTGTATCTAAGTGAATATCATTCGCGTTTTTTGAAATCAATATAACGCCAATACTAAACATTGCTGGAAAAACCAATCCAATAGCAGTATCTTCTTTTACTAGTTTTGTTTTCTGAATAAACTCTACCAATACTACAGTTATAACACCAGATAAAGCGGCCATTATAATCAATAAAGGCGAACCTAAATCGTGTGTAATAAAAAACCCTATTACCAATCCAGGTAAGATAGAATGACTAATTGCATCACTAATCAACGCCATTTTACGCAATACCAAAAAGGTTCCTGGAATTGCACAAGCAATTGCTACTAAACTCGCAATTAACTGTATTTCTAATTGAACACTAGTCATTTTCTTCTACTTGTTGATTGTATAAATTTAACGCAAAGTCATACCCTTTTTCTGTCATCTCCCACATTAAACCTTCTACACGGATATATTCTTTATCTTCTAATTTACTTAGTGATTTCCTAGTATAACCATGAAAATTATTCAATATTTTAACGGTATGTGG
>Ga0308004_10000088_pt1 | contig 44492 bp, 43 predicted proteins | sample Neamet38_FD_203156 | JGI IMG/M metagenome (GOLD analysis project Ga0308004, IMG submission 203156) | Marine microbial communities from water near the shore, Antarctic Ocean - #38 | ecosystem: Environmental > Aquatic > Marine > Unclassified | place: Southern Ocean | collected 2014-06-06 | reverse complement strand
TACTTTTTTTACTTACCGTATTTAAAAAATCTTCTTGAGATTTAAATCCAGCTTTTTTAACAATAATTTTTTCTAATGACATTTGATTTCAATTTTCAGCAAAAATAATACTTTTTAACTTAACTGTACTGATAGAAAGCGGATTTTCACATCAATATGATATTATTTTTTGTTTCTAAGTAATTGTCTTAAATTTAATAATGACAATTTACTGCTTGACTGGTCATTTTATCCAGTCAAGTAAAAGCAAATGGTTTTAAAAGTTGGGTTGATAAATAATTTGTTTAGGATTGAGAGAACTATTTCAATTATAGAACTGATTATTAATTTTTTGATTCATGTTCAAAAATTAAGAACTGGCAAGTCAATAATTTCCATTTTAAAATTGGTATCTTTGATGTAACTCTATGGTTTTGATAAATAATTATTAATTATGAAGAAGAAAATTGAAGTCGTTGCGGGTATTATATATTTTGGAGATAAAATATTATGCGTTCAAAGGCCAAAAAACAAATTAACTTATATTTCAGAGAAGTTTGAGTTTCCAGGTGGTAAAATTGAAAAAGGAGAAGCAAATAAGGAAGCCCTAAAAAGAGAGTTAATTGAAGAGTTATGTATTACACCAAAAATTAATTCATTATTTCTAACTGTTGTTCATCAATATCCTGATTTTGAATTAACAATGCATAGTTATCTTTGTGAAGTTGAATCTTTAGATTTAACATTGAATGAACATATTTCATTAAACTGGTTAAGTTTAAACGAATTAAATCAACTTAATTGGGCAGCTGCGGATATTCCAATCGTAAATAAATTAGTAACAAATGGATAAACTACTAATACATTTCAATGAAAGTTTACAAACCGGTTTTGTGGATAAATCCATTTTCTCTGATGCAAAGTATCAACCTGAATTTCTCGTTAATCAGAAACAACCGCCTAAAAAAGTACTTTCGACTATAATACAGGAGCTTGAAAACTGTGATGCATTTTATATATCTGTTGCATTTGCTACATCAAGTGGTGTTATGACCATAATTAATACACTTCAAGAATTGGAGAGACGTGGTGTAAAAGGAAAAATTTTAGTATCACAATATTTAAATTTCACTCAACCAGAAGCTTTAAGAAAACTTTCTGTTTTTAAGAATATTGATTTAAGAATAGCGACAAAAGGGAATGCTCATTCAAAAGGGTATATTTTTAAAACTAAAGACTATCATAATCTTATCATTGGAAGTAGTAACTTAACTGATAAAGCACTATCTACAAATAAAGAATGGAACCTAAAAGTTTCAGCCTTACACAACAGTGGAATCGTTGAAAAAGTACTCCTTGAGTTTAATACTGATTTTACTTCAGCCACTAAAGTCACTGATGATTATATTTCAAAATATCAAGAAATATATTTAAAGCAATTTTTGTTTAATAAGAACAATCGGATTGAGCTTTCAAATGATACTATTAATCCAATCATTACTCCTAATTTAATGCAAAAAGAAGCTTTAGCTAATCTTGAAGCACTTAGGTTTGAGGGTAAAGGTAAAGCACTTATAATATCAGCGACAGGAACAGGTAAAACATATTTGTCAGCATTTGATGCTAAAGCATTCAATCCAAAAAAATTATTATTTGTTGTACATAGGTTAACTATTGCAAAAGATGCTTTAAATACATTTAAAAAAGTATTTGGAGAAGAGAAATCTATGGGTGTCTACTCTGGAAGTAAAAGAGAATTAGATTGTGACTTTGTGTTTTCAACCATTCAAACGATTTCAAAGCCGGAACATTTAGAACATTTTAAAAAAGAACATTTTGATTATATCATTATTGATGAATCTCACCGTTCAGGAGCAAACTCATATTTAAGATTAATAGAATATTTTAAACCAAAGTTTTTACTCGGAATGACAGCAACTCCAGAAAGAACAGATGGTAATGACATATTTCAATTATTTGACCATAATATTGCTTATGAAATAAGATTGAACAGAGCTATGGAGGAAGATATGCTTAGTTCATTTCATTATTATGGGGTTACAGATTTATTTATTGATAATACTGAAATTGAAAATAAATCAGATTTTAATTTATTAATTTCTAACGAAAGAGTTGAAAGAATTATTGAAAAAGCTAATTTTTATGGTAGTGATAATGGCATAACAAGAGGTTTAGTGTTTTGTTCAAGAAAAAATGAGGCAATAGACCTTTCTGCTTCTTTTAATTCTAAAGGTTTACGAACTGTTGCTTTAACAGGAGATAGTTCGGAAAAAGAAAGAGAAGATGCTATTAAGAAATTAGAATCGGATAATTTAAAAGATAAACTAGATTATATATTTACTGTTGACATTTTTAATGAAGGTATTGATATTCCAAAAATAAATCAGATTATAATGATTCGACCTACTGAATCGGCAATTATATTTATTCAACAATTGGGTAGAGGATTAAGGAAGGCTGATGGAAAGGGATATTTAACGGTAATTGATTTTATAGGGAATTATAAAAACAATTATTTAATTCCAATTGCTTTATATGGCGATACGTCTTACAATAAAGATGCTTTAAGGAAATTGATTACAGAAGGAAGTAGAATGATTCCTGGAGCGTCAACCATTAATTTTGATAAAATAACTAAAGAGAAAATATTTGAATCTATTGATTCTGCCAATATGCAGTTATTCTCTGATTTAAAGAAAGATTATAATCTACTAAAGTATAAATTAGGTAGAATACCATTGATGATGGATTTTATTGAACACGGTTCAAGAGACCCTTTTTTATATGTTGACTATTCAAATTCGTATTTTAATTTCATTAATAAGGTTGAAAAGGAGAATGATTTAAATTTAACTATTACCCAAGTTAAATTATTAGAATTATTTTCAAAAGAAATAAATAATTCAAAACGGGTTGAGGAGAGTTTAATCCTAAATCTTTTGATTGTGTCTGGAAAATTATCAGTTTTAGACTTTAAAAAAATGGTGATAGAAAAATATAGCTATACCGTTTCAGATTTAACAATTAAATCTTGCGTGGCAAACATCAATTTTGAGTTTGTTAGAGAAAAAAAGAATACAAAGCTAATACCGGTAAGAGATATTTACGATTTAGATATTTTAAATATTGAAAATGGCTATTTCGTTTTTTCGAATGATTTTCTTAAAAACCTAGAGCAAGATATATTCAAAAAATTCCTTATTGATTCTATTCAATATTCTATTTATCAATTTGATAGATTGTTCGAACCCGAAAATTGGAAAAATGGATTCTTACTTTATCGAAAGTATTCTAGAAAAGATGTATTTAGAATTCTAAATGTAATCGAGAATCCTGTAGCTCAAAATGTTGGTGGTTATTTAGTTAGTCCTGACAGTTCTCATTGTCCAATATTTGTGAATTACCACAAAGAAGATGATATTTCTGAATCTACAAAATATGAAGACGAATTCGTAAATAATAAAGAATTTGACTGGATGTCAAAATCTAATAGAAAATTGACAAGTAATGACGTTCAATCCATATTAGGGAAAAAAGGAAAAATAAGGTTGCCATTATTTATCAAAAAGAACAATGATGAAGGAACCGACTTCTACTTTATGGGTGAAGTTGCTCCTAATATGGATAAAGTAGAACAGACTACTATGAGTAATGATAGTGGTAAACAGATATCGGTTGTAAAAATCAGATTCAATTTAAATAATCCAGTTATTGATTCGGTATATAGTTACTTAGAAGAAAAAATAGTTACAAAAAAGAAAACTAAGGTCATAAAAATCGAAGCTAAAGAAACTAGTGATAAAGTTTTAAAGAACCCTATCCCTCTTTACGACTTTTATGCTGCTGCAGGTAATTTTAGTGAAATGCAATCTGAAAAAGATTATACATTAATTGAGGGTCCAGAAAATTCTAATAATGATTACTTTGCCTGTCAAATAATTGGGGAGTCAATGAATAGAGTCATTCCAAATAATTCTATTTGTTTATTTAAACAACCTAGTATAGGTAGTAAAAATGGTAAGATTGTATTAATCGAAAACATTGATGTACAGGATCAAGATTTTAATTCTGCATTTACTATTAAAACTTACTCTAGTGAAAAAAACATTACTGAAGATGAATGGAAACACACTTCAATTGTCTTAAGACCAAATTCTTTTGATAAATCATATCAAAATATTATTATTAATGAAGAAGATGCTGAAGGAATGAAAATTGTAGGTGAATTTGTTAAAATACTAAATTAGTTAAACATAATAAAAAGTGGTTGTCCGGTATTTCCGAACAACCACTTGAAACTCCCAATAGCTATTGGGATGAATTGACAGGGTAGTCGTGCTTGAATAATTATTTTTCAAGTTAAAAAACTTAGATTAATGTCTAAATTTAGGATTAGACTCTTGATTTTATAAATATTTGTTAAATTTGACATTTTAAAACTAAAAAATATGAAAGCATACGTTTTTCCAGGTCAAGGCGCTCAATTCGTAGGAATGGGTAAAGATCTTTATGATAATTCAAATTTAGCAAAAGAATTATTCGAAAAAGCAAACAATATATTAGGATTCAGAATTACAGACATTATGTTTAATGGTACTGATGATGAATTGAAACAAACTAAAGTAACACAACCCGCTATATTTTTACATTCAGTAATTTTAGCGAAAGTATTAGGAGATGACTTTAAACCAGAAATGGTAGCAGGACATTCTTTAGGTGAATTATCGGCATTAGTAGCTAATAATACATTAACATTTGTTGACGCTTTAACTATTGTATCTAAAAGAGCAAAAGCAATGCAAAAAGCATGTGAAGCTCAAGAATCTACAATGGCAGCTATTTTAAGTTTAGAAGACAACGTTGTTGAAGACGTTTGTGCTAGTATTGATGATGTAGTTGTAGCAGCAAATTATAACTGCCCAGGTCAATTAGTAATTTCAGGAACTGTACCTGCAATTGACAAAGCATGTGAAATCTTATTAGAAAAAGGAGCAAGACGCGCTTTGAAATTACCTGTAGGTGGTGCATTTCATTCACCTTTAATGGAACCAGCAAGAGAAGAATTGGCAAAAGCAATTGAAAAAACTACGTTTTCAACACCAACTTGTCCAATTTATCAAAATGTTGTTGCTAAAGCGGTAACTAACCCAGAAGAGATTAAAGAAAATTTAATTGCACAATTAACTGCACCAGTACGTTGGACGCAAACCATGACGCAAATGATAGCTGACGGATGTGAGTCTGTTACTGAAGTAGGTCCAGGTAAAGTGTTACAAGGTTTATTCAAAAAAATTGATAGAAAATTTCCAACTGAAAGTGCAACTATTGAGGTAGTAGAAGACTAATTTGTAGAGATACAATTCAGTTATAAAACATATAAAAGCAACTCTATAAATAGGGTTGCTTTTTTTGGTTATTCAAATTTATTGATAATTCGGCGGTTCGTAAAATAAAAATATTATTTTTGTTCTATGTATAAATACCTATTAGGATTATCTCTCTTCTGTTTTTCATTTGTAGCCAAAGCTGAATCTATTAAATTTAACTTCCCAGATGTGATTGTATCTGGAATTGAAACGGAAGTAGAAATCATTAGTTCTTCTTTTGACTTACCTGATGTTTTATACAGTAATGGAACAGAAATTACCGTTGATAAATCTAATAACACACTACTTTATAAATTCGATACAGCATCTCAATTTCAAATTGATGATTTTGAATTTAACAAACCAGAGACTAGCGTAATTCCATTGTGGATGTCTATTCTACCACCATTATTAGCCATTGTTTTTGCTTTAGTTTTTAAAGAAGTTATCTTTTCATTATTCGCAGGACTTTTTGCAGGTGGTGCCATTATGGGTGTATATGTAGAAGGATTTAAAGGCATTTTTACTGGCTTTTTCAAAGTAATTGACACCTATATTATTAATGCGCTTAACGATTCCGGCCATTTAAGTGTGGTTGTTTTTTCTGTTATTATAGGTGGAATTGTCGCTGTTATTTCTCGTAATGGAGGAATGCAAGGCATTGTAAATGGAATTATTAAATATGCAACTAATGCACGTTCAGGTCAAATGGCGACTTTCTTATTAGGGATTTCAATATTTTTTGATGATTACGCTAACAGTTTAGTTGTTGGGAATACTATGCGTCCCATTACCGATAAATTAAAAATATCAAGAGAGAAATTGGCTTATATTGTTGATTCTACAGCAGCACCAGTTGCTGCAATTGCTTTTGTTACCACTTGGATTGGTGCAGAGTTAGGCTACATTTCAAATGGATTAGACAAAATTAATGCAGATGAAATAATTATAGATGAAGGTGTGTATTCAATCTTCTTAAATAGTTTAGCTTATTCGTTTTACCCTATTTTGACTTTACTATTTATGGTTTATATTATCTGGCGTCAAAAAGATTTTGGGTTAATGTTAAAAGCAGAGTCAAGAGCAAGACAAGGTAAAACCGTTAATCCAGAAGAAAATAATGCAGATTTAACGGAATTAGAAGATTTAGAACCAGTTGAGGGAATAAAACATAGAGCAATGAATGCAGTATTGCCTGTTTTAACCATTGTTTTTGGAACATTAATAGGATTGTTGTTTACTGGGTTTGAATCCTTACAAGGTCAACTGTTAAGTGTAAATAACACATTAGTTGATTTAAGTTGGAGTGGAATTTGGTCAAATATGAATCAATTGACTTTACCAACTGAAACATTTGGTCAAAAATTAGGTAGTTTAATTGGGTCGTCAGACTCTTACACCGCCTTATTGTGGTCATCACTTTCAGCTTTAGCTTTGGCTGTTGTATTAACGACTTCTCAAAAAATAATGAATTTAAAAGACACGATTGATACGGCAATATCTGGATTTAAAACTATGATACCAGCCATATTAATTTTAGTGTTAGCTTGGTCTTTGGCATTGGTGACAGAAGATATGCACACTGCAGAATTTTTAGCACAATTAATTGATGGTAGAATCGCACCTTGGTTAATTCCAGTATTCACATTTGTTTTAGCGGGATTAGTTGCATTTTCAACAGGGTCAAGTTGGAGTACAATGGCTTTAGTTTATCCTTTAATTATACCTGCCACGTGGCAAATCTGTATGAATTCTGGATTAGACACACCAGAAGCAATGGGTATCTTTTACAATGTGGTAAGTGCAGTACTTGCCGGTTCGGTATTAGGAGATCATTGTTCACCAATTTCTGACACAACCATATTAAGTTCATTAGCCAGTGGATGTAACCACATTGACCACGTTAGAACTCAAATTCCTTATGCCTTAACTGTAGGTGGTGTTTCTGTAGTGTGTGGAACCATGTTTACAGCTTTAGGACTGTCACCAATTTTAGGATTCTTAGTTAGTTTTGGTGTCTTAATATTAATTGTAGAGTTAATCGGTAAAAAAGCCGCTTAGCTAAAATGGAAATTGTTTTGAATAAAATTTTAGTCATACAAACTGCATTTATAGGAGATGTTATTTTAGCAACTGCTTTAATAGAAAAATTGCATGCGTCATTTCCTAAAGCTAAAATTGATTTTTTGGTAAGAGGAGGTAATGAAAGTTTAGTGAAGGATCATCCTTTTGTAAATGAAGTTATTGTTTGGCATAAAAAAGAAAATAAGTATAAAAACCTATTCAGTTTAGCCAAAGAAATCCGAAAAACTAAGTATGACTATGTCATAAATTTACAACGCTTTATGGCTTCTGGGTTTTTAACTTGGCGCAGTAAAGCCAAACATAGAATCGGCTTTAAAAAGAACCCACTGTCATTTTTTTACACTGAAAAATTTCCGCACGAAATAGGAAATGGACAACATGAAGTGGAACGAAATCAATTGTTGATTGAGAAAATAACAGATAGTGTGGCGTTAAAGCCAAAGCTTCACCCTTCAAAATCAAACTATTCAAAAATTGAAAGTTTAAAGCTAGATACCGAGTTTATAGTTGTTGCACCCTCATCAGTTTGGTTTACAAAACAAGTCCCGCAGTCTAAAGTTATTGAATTAATTAATAAACAATTAAGTACGTTGCAAATCTGTTTAATTGGCGCACCTTCTGATTTTGACTATTGCCAATCTATACTAGACGCTGTTGACCATACAAATGTTATTAATTTATCGAATAAACTAAATTTACTAGACTCTGCAGTTCTAATTCAAAATGCTAAAATGAGTTATGTAAATGATTCTGCGCCTTTACATATTGCAAGTGCTATGAATGCAAATGTTACCGCTTTCTTTTGCTCCACAGTTCCAGAATTTGGATTTGGATCACTAAGCGATAGGTCTTTAATTATTCAAAGTGAAGAAAAACTAGACTGTCGACCATGTGGAATTCACGGGTTTAAATCGTGTCCAAAAGGTCATTTTAAATGTGGTTTAAATTTAAAAGTTTAAACGCCAGTTTTAACAGTGCTCCACTCTTTTATTTGCCAATTTGTATAACCGGTTGAAATGTGGTTATTTTCGGTATCGTATAAATCAATTTGACATTTAATAAATACAACATTAGTCTCCTTTAATGGCGTCAAAATATTTTCATTTAACCAGTCTTCCGTTAAACTGAATTTTGCAACCACATCACTTTTCGCCTGATAATGATAAGTCATACTTATACTTTCCATTATTAATCTATATTTTTTTGGGTTAAGTTTTGTGAGTAATAAAAAACCAGATGCAAATTCAGCAGTTGTAGCTAATCCACAAGCGTGAACACCCTTAATGTGATTGAGGTTTCTGCGTTTATACTTAATTGAAGTTTCAATGTTTGTATCTGTTAATTTAGAAATTTTAATACCATGAGGCTTATTAAAAGGGATGATTCTAAATAACCCAAAGTTCAATTTCCATAAGCCAAAACGAGATGTTTTTCCTGCTTGTATATATTTTTCAAAATTCATAAAGCTAAGTTACTTAAATCTTTATTAAATTTGAAGAAAAAAATAACATTATGATTTTTGAAGCAAAAAAGGATACATTTTTTTCCATTCTCTTCTATAGTATTATGGGATTCTTGTTAGTGGTGAGTATTGTGGTATTCAAAACAATTGAAAACAATGAAGATTGGTGGGGGTTCGCTATTTTAAACCTCACTTTAGTGTTGTTGATTTGGATTTGGTATGGAACAGTCTATAAAATTGAAAATAATCTATTGAATATTACCGCTGGACCTTTTAAAAAAAACATTCCTATTCGATTAATAACAAAAGTAGAGATAGGTAAAACTATGTGGGTTGGCTTTAGGTTCGGCTTGTCAAGAGGTGGCGTAATCATTCACTTTAATAAATATGATAAAGTTTATATTACACCAGAGCATGTAGATGAGTTTTGTAACGCGTTAAAAAGAATTCACTCAGAAATTGAGATAGCCAAAAATATAGGTTAAATTTGTTGTTCGATTAAATAAAGAAATATGAAAAAGATTATCATCATTTTATTATGTGTTATAAGTGTTAACGCAAAAGCTACAGAAGGAATGTGGATTCCATCATTAATAAACATGTTTTATTCGGATATGCAAACCTATGGCCTTAAGTTAACGCCAGATCAAATTTATTCAACAAATAACACGTCATTAAAAGATGCCGTTATTCAGTTTAACGGTGGGTGTACAGCAGAAATAATTTCTAATCAAGGTTTAATTTTAACAAATCACCATTGTGGTTTTGATGCCATTCAAAAGCATTCTTCATTAGAAAATAATTATTTAAAAGATGGATTTTGGGCAAAAAACTTTTCTGAAGAATTAGCTTCTCCTTGGTTACACGTTACATTTGTAAAGCGAATTGACAATGTAACAATGATGGTTAATAACGGTGTGTTAAGTGACATGTCACCAGAAGAAAAATTAAAAAAGATTAGTGAAAATATTAAAAAATTAGAAGCTGCAGCAATTGTAGGTACTAATTATAAGGCTAAAATTAAACCATTCAACTTAGGAAATCAATACTATATGTTAGTTATTGAAGATTTTGATGATATTAGATTAGTAGGAACACCACCATCTAATATTGGAAAATACGGTGGAGATACTGATAATTGGGTGTGGCCAAGACATACTGGCGATTTTTCTGTGTTTAGAATCTATGCTGATGAAAATAACAAATCTGCAAAATACAGTGAATCTAATCAGCCTTATAAACCAGATCATTCATTACCAATTAGTTTATTACCTAAACATGAAGGTGATTTCACTATGATTTATGGTTTTCCAGGATCTACTGATCAACACTATTCTAAAACTAAATTAAAGTTTTATATTGAAAAAGAAAGACCGGCTAGAATCAAAATGAGACAAACTTCTTTAGATATTATCAAACCTGCTATGAATGCAGATGAGTTAACAAAAATTAAATATGCATCTAAACAATCTAGAATTTCTAACGCATGGAAAAAATGGATTGGTCAAATTAAAGGACTGAATGAATTAGGTGCTTTAAATAAAAAACACAGATGGGAAGAAGAGTATTTAGCAAAAGCTGCAGAGCAAACGGAGTGGAAAGTAAAGTATTACCCTATCATTAAACAATTAGCAGATTTACAGAATAAAAATGAAGATGTAGAGTTTGCAAGAGCTATGTTTATTGAGTATTTTTATGTTGGTGCGGAGTTTATTAAGTTTTCTTTTGATTTTTATAACATTTCAAATAATTATGAGAAATTAAAAACATCTGGAAAATTAGAAGCGGAAGTAAATAGATTGAAAGGAAAAGTTAAATCATTTTATAAAAATTATGACAAAACGATTGATCAAAATATTTTTAATGCACAAACACCTTTATATCTTAATTATGTAAATTCAAATATATTACCTGCAAACTTTGCTAACACATGGCAAAAAAATGGAGATAAAATATTTTCAAAATCAAGAATTTTAAATGAAGAAAAAATTAATGCATTATTAGATGGGTTTTCAAAAGGTTCAGCTAAGAAATTAATGAAAGATCCAGCTTTAAAATACGCAACATCTATCTATATGGGGTATGTTAAAAATGTGGCAAAACAATTTAGTGAGTTTAACAAACAAGAAACTGTTTTAATGAAAACTTACTTAGAAGGAATTATGGTAATGTTTCCAAATAAAAAAGTTTGGCCAGATGCTAATTCAACTATGAGAATAACGTATGGTAAAATTGAAGGTTCTGCACCTTATGATGGAATGAAATATACGCATTATACAACAATAGATGGAATTATGCAAAAACACGATCCTTCAAACCCTGATTTTCAATTAACAGAGCGATTTGTAGAATTGTATAACAAAAAAGATTTTGGTCCATACACACAAGATGGTGAATTATGGGTTTGTTTCTCTGCTTCAAATCATACTACAGGAGGTAATTCAGGTTCACCGGTAATTGATGCAAATGGATACTTGTCTGGCATTAACTTTGACCGTTCATGGGAAAGTACAATGAGTGATTTTGTGTTTAGCGAAAAAAGATGTAGAAACATAGCTGTTGATATTCGTTACGTATTATGGGTGATTGATAAGTATGGAGAAGCACATCATTTAATTGAAGAAATGGATATTGTTACTGAAGCTTCATTAAAGAAAATAATAAAGACTATACCGAAAATACAATCAGAAGTATTATTAAATAACTAATAATCAAAATTACAGTGCTATACTTATCTGTTAAGAAAAGTAAGGTTTGAATACAACTTTATAACTGATGATACTAAGGATAGCACAATGGATAATTAGTAAGTTTTAAAGGTTATGTCAATAAAAACAGTTTTCATTTCAATCGTCTTAGTTATTTCTATGTCTTGTAAAAAGACAGAAAATGCACCTTTGCCAATTGCTGATTTTTTTGTTGAAATATTAACTTGTAATAGTGGCGTTTGTGAGGTGAAATTAGTTGACAATTCTAAAAACTCTGTGAGTTGGGAATGGAAAATTGAAGGAGAAGTACACTGTAGTTCAAACAACTGTTTAGTTAGTTTAATGAATGGGCAAAACTACACAGTAGAACTTAAGGTAAATAATAGTGATGGCGTTGAAGCTGTGAAAGTTAAAACAATTTCAATTTAGTAAATTTTAATAGCATTAGAATTAGCATAAAATAATAGTTTATTAAATTTAAGTAAAAAATTAAAGGTAATTTTATACCATATTAAAAATACAATGAATATACAAGTCGTAAAATCAAAAATACACAGAGTTAAAGTAACAGAGGCTGACTTAAACTATATAGGTTCAATTACAATTGATGAGGATCTAATGGATGCGTCAAACCTTATTGAAGGTGAGAAAGTACAAATTGTAAACTGTAATAACGGAGAACGTATTGAAACTTATGTTATTAAAGGGGAGCGTAAAACAGGTGTTATTTGTTTAAACGGACCAGCTGCTAGACGTTGTGCTGTAAATGATATTGTAATTATTATTGGATATGGTTATATGGACTTTGAAGCCGCTAAATCTTTTAAACCTAGATTAGCTTTTCCAGATGAAACAACAAACTTAATGAAGTAACGTTTAAGTAACTCATTATATTTTTATTAAACTAAGGTTAGTTGAAACAGGTATTAAAATCAATTGAATTGAAAACAAAAATTATAAGTTTCTTGAAATTGTCCCTTCCAATTGCATTTGGTGTTGGTTTAATATGGCTATTTTATGATGCGCTTTGCGAAAATCAAAAAGAAGATTTATTTAAAGCTTTTTCAGAGGCAAACTATTTTTGGGTTATTTTATCTTTAATTTTCGGATGGTTTAGTCATTTATCTAGAGCCCAAAGACAAAAGTATTTATTAAAACCTATGGGGTATACTGTTTCTTTCTGGAACACTTACCACGCCTTAATGATTGGGTATTTAGTAAATTTTGCTTTTCCACGCGCAGGTGAAGCTTCTCGTGCAGGAATGTTGCTTAAAACTGAAAAGATACCTTTTGAAAAAGGATTTGGGACAATCATTGCAGAAAGAGCATTTGATTTCTTAATGTTAGGAGTTATTACATTAATAGCAATTTCATTACAATATGATAAATTAGATTTATTTATAGCTGCAAAAAATAATTTTGTAAGCGGAGACGGTAGTTGTGGAAATACAATGGTGTTTTCTGTTTTAGGAAGTATTGTCAAGTGGGGATTTATTTTAGCTGTAGTTGGTGGGGTTGTACTTTTTATTGTAAAAAAGGAATTAAGACAAAAAATAATAAACTTAGTAAAAGGTGTTTTTGAAGGTGTTTTTGCCATATTTAAATCCAAAAACAAATTACCGTTTATTGGACATACTTTATTTATTTGGACCATGTATGTTATTATGTTTTCGGTATGCTTTTACGCTTTAGATAGTACATCAGTTTTAGGAATTGATGCTAAATTAGCAGGGTTTATAGCAGGAACTGTAGGAATGATTGTTGTGCAAGGTGGAATAGGTGTTTATCCAGCATTTGTTGGATTAATATTGACAATCTATATGACAAACTCAGGAGACGGCGCTATTTCTCCACAAGCGTTAGCATTAGGGTGGATTATTTGGACTTCACAAACGTTAATGATGATTGTTTTAGGACTAATTTCATTATTGGTTAATAGTAAAAATACAAAACAAAGCAATGGATAATTTAAGTAAAATAGCTTTAAAAATAGTTAATCAAAAAGAAATTGAGAAACTAGCAAAGGAATTAAAATCTAAGGGTAATAAAATTGTATTTACCAATGGTTGTTTTGATATTTTACATAAAGGTCACGTAGAATATCTAGCACAAACTGCAGATTTAGGAGATGTATTAATTTTAGGCTTAAATTCTGATAATTCAGTAAAGCGTCAAGGTAAAGGAGAGGACAGACCAATCAATAAAATTGATGCAAGACAAACCGTTTTAGCTTCACTTTTTTTTATAGATTATATTGTTGAATTTGATGACAATACACCATACGATTTAATTAATAAAATAAAACCATCAGTTTTAGTAAAAGGAGGCGATTACAATCCTTGTCAGACAGATACAACTCAAAAAGACTACATTGTAGGTAAAGATATTGTTGAGGCTAATGAAGGCAAAGTTGAAGTAATTAATTTAGTAGATGGATTTTCAACTACAGGCTTAATTAATAAAATGAAGTCAGGTAAATAGTAGGGCAATCCTTTTTTTGAACATCAAAAAAGGTCAGGCTATACGTACTCGTTTTATTTTCGGATAATCTCCCTCAAACAAAACTACTACCCCTTTTGCAATCGTAATATTAGTTAATAGCTTTTCTGTTTTTTGTATACCATAAATAGGCTAAGCCAATTACACAAAGGAGTACTCCAAATAAAAAGGTAAGTTTAAAGTTATCCGTATTGTTATTATAAATGTTTTGTGTAACCAAGCTACCAAGTGCTATACCTAGCTCTAAAGCTATAAACATAGTGCCAATACCTCTACCTTTAAAAGCAGGATTAGCTAAATCAGCAGTCCAAGCAAAAATTGCTGGTGTCATCATTCCTCCACCAATTCCAAATAATGAGGCCGCAAATAAAAATTCAAAAGGAGTAGTGGCATAAGCACATAAAATCCCTGATATTATTTCAATGCTTAAACCGACTAAAATATTATTTCTATAACCATATTTATCGGCTGCTTTACCCGCCAAAAAGCGTGTTCCTAAAGAGGTAAATGTGAAAAATAACCAAAAAATACCTTTTTCTTCCATCCCTAAATGAGTACTAAAGTCTGGAACAATGAAATAGTAAATTCCAGCAATGGTGGCTGTAATAAACATGAAAATAGTAGGTTGAAGTACCTCAGGCGCAATTATTTCATTCCATTTCGGTATAATATTTCGGACATTAAAGTTAACCTTTGGTTTCTTCTCTTCCTTTATAAGTAGAACTAATGATAAAGCAATTATACCACACAATCCTGAAGCTATAAAAAGACCGTTTATCTGATAATGTTGAAAAATGGCAGTACTAAAATAGTTACCTAGTCCAAATCCAATACTAGTTGTCATACTAAAAATACCCATGGCTTCTCCACGTTTACCTTGTGGAATAATGTCACTAACTAAGGCGGTTGCACCTGTGGGTTGAAATCCTGTACTAAATCCATGTAAAAAGCGCAAGGTTAAAAAGGCTGTAATACTCGTGAAAAATGGATACATAAATGAAATAATAATACTCACAATAACACCAATAAAAATAGTAGACTTACGACCGAAATTATCAGCTATTTTACCACTGAACGGTCTAGTTATAGCAGCAGCTAATGTCCATAAGCTCATAATTAACCACTTTTCATCAGCGCCTCCTAATGATGTGATATAATCATATAATTCAGGAAGCATTAAATTAAAACTGATAAAGAATAATAGCATGTGAATGCATAAAATCCAAAATGATGTCGAGTAGGTTTTTTTCACTTTACAAAGGTGGTGTTTATCTAGAAAACAACACCATAATTAATTAAATTATTTAGCGTTTAAATACTAGTACTTTTCCCACAAAAAAAACCTCACTCTAATTAAAGAAATGAGGTTTTGTTTTTGTGTTTAAAATCGGTAAAGGATTATGTTTATTGCCTTATTTTTTCTTTTTCTCTTGGCGCTTAGCTTTTAGTGCTTTAATTTTTTCATTTTGTTCAGCCGTTAAAATTTTCTCAATGTCAGCCATTTTTTCTAAACGCTTAGCTTTACTTTTTTCTTTCAACTTTTTCATTTCAGCTTTCAATACTTCACGTTCCTGTTCAGATTCTAAGTTTAGAGCATAAATTTGTTTGGCTTGGTCTTCAGACAGGTCTAGCTTTTTAGTCATTCTATCTGTTTTATGTTTAGCTTTTTCTTCAGCTGACATATTCTTTCTTTCGTCTTTTGTAAGCGTTTTATGCTTTATTGGATGATCTTGTGCAAAATTTACACTTGTCAACGCTATTAAAATTCCTAATCCAACTGTTGTTATTAATTTTTTCATGATAGTTAATTTTATAGTTTATATATTCTAAGACATACACTATCTTAAAAGGTTTAATTGAAACTAATTTTTAACTAAAAATTATAAAGGTGAATACAAAGTCTATTCAATATTTATGAATTCAATTAAATAGAACTATGATACAAATTCAATCGTTTTATTAATGACGTCATCATTCCAAAGCATTCTATAATGACCAATATTTTCAAAGCTTTCAATTCTTGATTTTATAATAGCATTGTTAATACGAACTGTATTTTCAAACGGAATTATTTTATCGTTTTTATCATGAATTAATAAGACGTCATTATAATTTATTAATTGTAATTTTCCTTCAGTAGATACTTTCTTTACATCTTCCTCTAATAAAGTACTTGCCTTTTTAGTCATTAAATCAAAAGCTTTATTACCTAAACCAATTAGGTTTTTAAAATCCGTAAATATGTCTATAATAAAGTTGGGGCTTGTTAATAGTACTAACTTATCTACTTTTAAATTTAATTCAGACAGGCCATAGGCTACTATTCCAGAACCAAAAGAATGTGAGATGAAAGATATTCGTTCGTAATCACTTAAGTCGTTAATAATTAATTCAAAAGCTTGTTTACACTCTAAATAATTTGTTTGGTCTGCTTTATAAAAAGCATGTCCTGGTAAATTAAATGCAATTACTCTTTTGTTAGCTGCTACAAGTTTGTCAATAAACCCATACATACATCCCGCATTACTATCCCAACCATGCACTAATACAACCACATCATTATGTTCTTTACCAAATTCATAACAATCTAAGTTTTCCTTTTTATACTTTACAGTATAGTGTGAGGCTTTGTCATAAAATGGTTGTTCTCTTTTTCGAATGTCTTTTTTTCTAACTTTCTGAAATAATTCAAAGGCTGATTTTGAAGCTGTTTTAGGGCTAACAATAGAAAGGATAGAGAAGTAAAATTTAATTAGTTTAAGCATTTTTATTTTTTTAATTCGTTATGTATCATGTCGTCAATATGATCCATCATATCTATTAGATATTTGTCATTTTTTAGTAAAACAGAAGTGAAAATTGAACCTTCAATAAATGAAAAAATTCTACCACCATATAATTCTGCATCAATGTCAGATTTTATAATGGCCTTAGCTTGTCCTTCTTTTATAATTGAAGCAATACTATCCGTTAGTTTTTTTGCAATTTCTTTAACTCTTTTAAATAATTCAGGATGCGTGTTATTAGAATCTATACCAACATTTAAAACGGGACAACCACCAAGTGGAAGTGTTTGTTTATTATAAGTTCGGTAGAAATCGGTTAACGCTTTAAGTTTTTCTATAGGACACTCAATTTCGTCAAAAATTACTTTTATTTTATTAATCACAAATCTCACATTGTAATTGAAAGCCTTTAATGACAGTTCTTCTTTATTAGTGAAGTTTCCGTAAATAGCGCCTTTTGTTAATCCTGTAGCAGTCGTTAAATCACTCATGCTTGTAGCTGTATATCCTTTTTTATTGAAAATAGGAGCTACAGTTTCTAAAATATATTGGGCGGTTAATTCTGCTTTTGTTGACATGATTTTACAAATGTAAACATTATATTTATAAATATACCGATTGGTATATAATAAGTGTATTATTTTTTTGAGCATTAGCTCTAAACTATAACTAACTCTTTTAGCAACTGAATAATAGTATTACTTAAGCAAATAATAAACAAAGTCGTTTCTATAAATAAATCTAAACTATTTTAGATACCTTTAAGGTAATTAATAGGTCTGTGATGAATCAAAATCAAATTGAAAAACCAAAAAATAGAAGTAAACTAAGACGTCAGTTAGGGAAGGAATATTTTTGCCTAAAAAGGAAAGTGAAATGGTTTACTGATAAACAGACGTATGCTTATCAACAAGATTTAGCTAACTTAGAGTTTTCAATTATAGAGCATCAATCCTTTTTATTAAAAAGATTAAAGGATGTGGATATGTATTTACAGCATAACAAAACTGTAAATTTAAACATAGCAATAGCTAAAATTAATGGTGTTATAATAAAGCCTGGTGAAACATTCTCTTTTTGGAAGTTAGTTGGGCGACCAACTAAAAATAAAGGCTATTTGGATGGTTTGTCTTTGTCTAATGGACAAATTGGAGCAGATGTTGGAGGTGGCTTATGTCAATTAGGAAATTTAATTTATTGGATGGTTATTCATACATCTTTAACGGTTAAACAGCGTTGGCGTCATTCCTATGATGTGTTTCCTGATGTAAATAGAACCATTCCTTTTGGGAGTGGAGCAACCTTGTCTTACAATTACATTGATTTACAGTTTAAAAATGATACAGATTCTGATTTTCAACTTAACCTATGGATTGATGATAAGTATGTTAAAGGTTCAATTTGTTCAACACAAGAATTAAGTCATACCTATAAAGTATTTGAAACCGACCATAAATTTGAATTACAATGGTGGGGTGGCTATACAAGACATAATAAAATATGGAGAGAATTAATCCCTAAAGTAGTTGAGGGTGAAAGTGAACTTGAAACAGTGAAAGAATTAGTAACAGAAAATCATGCAGTAATGATGTATAATCCTTTGTTACCGGTTTAAATTAAATAGAGATTGAGTGAATGTCATTATTTCCTTCTTCTATATAATTCTTCACAAATTCAATTTTTTTGGCAATCATGGCCATGTCTTTCTTTTCGTTTGAAATTAACCAAGCAAAACTACCTTTATCACCATCAGCGCACATAGCCATATGATAAAGTGTTGTAAATTTATGAGCTTTAAGCCATAATATGGCATCTTTTTTTCTTTCTATGGCATTTAACATAGCCAATAGGTGAGGGAAACCATTTTTCATTAACCAAGTTCTAGCTTCATCTTGATTGTGCATAGCATGAACAAATAAACCTAATTCTTTATATTCGCTTTTTAATAAAATATCTAAGTATTCTCTTTTACCCGAAATAGCTTCACCCCAAACTAAAATCACTTTACTAGGATAGTCCAAAGGTTTAATTTGAGTTAAACGACTTTTAGGTTCTGTTATTTTTTTATCGAAAATGCCCATTAATTTTCAAAGTTAGCCAATAATTGAATAGACTGTATTTTTTGTTTGTCCACATTGAACTTAAAAGCAGTTGTTTTATTGTTCATGCTACTTTTGTAAAAAATAACAATTTCATCATCAATTTCTTTTTCTGAAATAAATACCTGATTAAATTTAGGGTGTTCAGTTGTCAATGCTTCAAGTGAATGTGCTTCAAAAGTTTGATCAAAATAAGTAAAGTCGTCACTTAAATAATCAGATGATTGATTAACATTCCATTCAGTCACAAATTGAGTAACAATTTCGGTTTTAGTATAATTAGTCGTTTTATCACCGCCAAAAAATAAGGTTGCAATAACAACTGCAGCAATTATTCCTGCTAAATCAGCTAATAAACCTGCTTTAATAGCATAACGAGTTTTCTTAATACCAACCGATCCAAAGTAAACGGCAATAATATAAAAAGTGGTATCGGTAGCGCCTTGAAACGTTGCTGATAATCTCCCTATAAAACTATCTACGCCATGAGCATCAAATGCATCTAACATCATACCTCTTGCACCTGTTCCACTTAAAGGTTTCATGAAGGCAGTAGGTAAAGCTTCAACAAATTCAGTGTTGTCTAAAAATAAACCAAAAAACCAATGCATACCATCAGCTACATAGTCTAAAGCACCAGAGGCTCTAAATACACCTATGGAAACTAGAATAGCGACTAAGAATGGTATAATTTTAATGGCAATTTCAAACCCACCTTTTGCGCCCTCAATAAATGCGTTATAAACATTCACTTTTTTGACTAAGGCCATTATAATAAAGGTACAAATGATACCATATAAAATAATATTACTCACCAATTGTGATTGCAGTTGTAAGTCCTCTGTAGATAAACTAGAAAAGTACCATAACATACCAACAATAATTGCAGTTAATCCACCTAAGTAACCCAGGATTACTTTATTAAATAAATTTATTTTCTGATAAATTGACACGACTATTAATCCAACTAAAGACGCGAAAAAAGTACAAATTAATATAGGGATAAATACATCTGAAGGATTAACGGCCCCATACATATTCCTGTAATTCATTACTGTAATTGGAATTAAAGTTAAACCAGATGTATTTAACACCAAAAACATAATCTGAGCGTTAGATGCTGTGTCTTTTTCAGGATTCAATTCCTGTAATTCAGTCATGGCTTTTAAACCCATTGGGGTTGCAGCATTGTCCAATCCCAACATGTTGGCCGAAAAATTCATTAGCATAGAACCTCTAGCTGGATGATTTTCTGGAACGTCAGGAAATAGTTTTGAAAAGAAAGGACCAACCAATTTTGATAAAATTTGTATTGTACCTCCTTTTTCACCAATGTTCATAATACCTAACCAAAGACAAAGTACACCAGTTAACCCAATCGAAATTTCAAAAGAAATTTCAGCCATGTCAAACGTACTGTTAACAATGTTAGAAAATACTTCTAAGTCACCATTAAATGTCTTAATGATTGCCACAACTAGTGCAATTAAAAAAAAGCCGATCCAAATATAATTTAATACCACATTAAAATTTTTTACTAAAGTAAGAATACAAATCGCAATCTACAATCCAATCTTATCTATTTTTAAGTATTTATTTGTTAGTAATGTATTCTTTAGGACAAATTATCGAGCATTACATTAAGGTTACTTTATAAAGGGTAAGGTTTTCTGCTGTTTGTAAACTGCTTCCAAGTGGTGAGGAATACTATATAAGTATATCGGTTAACTATTCAAAATTAAGGTAATTTCTAACGTTTTACTAATTTATGCTAATATAATATGCATTTTACTAAAATAAATATCAAATCCATAGTGATTATTCAAGAATTATTACTATATTTATCTTATATATTAATAAAAAACAACAATTATGAATCCAGGAGCATCAGTACCCTTTTTAATACTACTAGTAATTTTAGTAGTTTTAATTTTTAAAGCAGTTATTATAGTAAAAGAGCGAACGTATTTCGTTATTCAAAGGTTAGGGAAGTTTCAAAGAATGGCTGCCCCAGGTTTTAGCTTAATTATTCCATTTATTGATCAAAAAGTAGGTGTAATCAATATGCGTGTACAACAATTAGATGTTGATGTAGAAACAAAAACACATGATGATGTATTTGTACATTTAAGAATATCAGTTCAATATCAAGTTATGAATTCTAAGTTATGGGATGCGTATTATGCATTAGAAAACCCAAGAAATCAAATTGCATCTTATATTTTTGATGATGTAAGAGCAGAGGTTCCAAAGTTAGAATTAGATGATGTGTTTGCTAAAAAAGAAGACATTGCTGTTGCGGTTAGAGATAACTTAGCAGAATCTATGGATGATTATGGTTATGCGATTGTAAAAACTTTAATTACAGATATTGATCCAGATGCACATGTAAAAGAATCAATGAATAGAATTAATGCTGCTAAAAGAGATAAAGAAGCAGCAATGGAAGAAGCAGAAGGTGCTAAAATTAGAGTGATAAAAGCTGCTGAGGCTGATGCTGAATCTAAAAGATTAAGTGGTGAAGGTATTGCACAACAACGTTTAGAAATTGTAAGAGGGTTTAAAGAGTCTGTTGAAGATTTCCAAAAATCGTTAAAACATATTTCGCATGAAGAAGTAATGCAATTTGTATTATTAACACAATATTTTGATACATTAAGTAGTATTGGAGCAAATGGTAAAAACACAACTATGTTAATGCCACATTCTCCTGGAGCAATGCAAGATTTCCAACAACAAATTGTTTCCGGAACAGCATTTGGTACTAAAATGAGTGAGAATTTAGAAGGTTAATAATAGTAACTGCATTTATCCTTATTCTTAAACTGATAGTAGTGTATTTCGGATTATAAGTACAGTATTAAATAGTCCCCGCCAAGATATTTTATCTTGAGTGGGGATTTTTTTTTGCGTCCGTTATATCAAAAATATTAAAGTATATTTACATGTGGTTAGCTATTGATGTTAGGCCGATAAACGCAGTGGTGAAAAAGGAGTTCTCGAGTCATATTATTTCAAATATTTTATTCTTAAAAATTTCAGGTATTGTAATAATAACTACCTTAGTATTTTCCATTATTTGGTGGTTGTCATTAAAATTAAAAAAGTGAAATATTTATTAAGCGTCTATATAATTCTGAGTGTTATGTTAAGTTGGGGGCAAAACCCGCAAATTGAAAATAAAGGCATTAGAATTATGTTTTATAATGTGGAAAATTTATTTTTCCCAACAAATGATTCAATTAAAAGGGATGATGAATTTACACCAAAAGGAACTAGGTATTGGAGTTGGAAAAGATATGATCAGAAAATAAGAAACATTGCTAAAACAACAATCGCTGTAGGTGAGTGGGAAGCGCCAGCCGTTTTAGGTTTGTGTGAAATTGAAAATATTGATTGTTTAAATGATTTAATTAATAATTCACCATTAAAAGCTTACAATTATAAAATTTTACATTACGAATGTGGTGATAAAAGAGGGATTGATGTGGCTTTATTATACCGTCCAGAATTTTTTAATTTAATAGCTAGTAAACCATTTGTTTTGAATTTTGGTCCAGATAGTCGTCCAACACGTGATATTTTATATGCCAAAGGAATCGTTAATGAAAAAGACACACTTCATTTATTTGTAAACCATTGGCCGTCTCGTTACGGAGGACAATTAGTAACAGCCCCAAAAAGAGAAAAAGCCGCCGAAACTTTAAAAGGTATTTACGATTCTTTACTAGTAGATAATCCTAAAGCCAATATTATTGCCATGGGTGATTTCAACGACCATCCAGATGATGTAAGTATGAAAGATATTTTAAAGGCAAAAATAGATACTGTTAATTTACAACCAAACGATTTAGTAAATTCAATGTGGCAATACACAAAAACAGGAGGTACACATAAATATCAACACGTTTGGGGCGTGTTAGATCAAATTGTACTTAGTCAAAACTTAGTGTTTTCAAAAAACAATTTATACGCATCCTTACCAACAACTCACATTTTTAAAGCCGACTGGCTATTAGAAAAAGATGATGTAGGTATGAGGCTAAATAGAACTTACATTGGTTTTAAATTCCATGGTGGTTATTCAGACCATTTACCTATTTATGTGGATGTTATTTTTAAGTAATAATTTAAACTATTAATCCAATCTTTTAAAAATGAAAAACTTAATAGTATTTGATATTGATGGCACGTTAACGGATAGTGTAACGCAACATATAGATGCTTTCAAGGAGACGCTAATTGAAATGGGGGTGAGTGAAATTAATGCCGATTTTAAAACGTTCAAACACCATACGGATAGTTATATTTCTAAAGCTATTTTTGAGTCTAATCAAAATAAAGCATTTTCAAAAGTGGAATTTGATGTATTCGAAAAAGGTTTAACTGATAAGTTAAGTGTCCAAAATATTAACGAAATAGTAGGTGCAAAAAGTTTGATTGATAAACTTATAAATAATACTGATTATGGGTTTTGTTTTGCAACAGGTTCGCTAAGAAAAGCGGCTGAGTATAAATTAAATTCAGTTGGAATACTATTTGAAGACTGGCAATTGGTGACATCAGATGCTATTTATGATAGAGAAGGTATTGTAAATTCGGCAATTGAAAATGCAGTCAAACATTATAAGGTTTCAAAATTTGAACGCATAATTTCTGTTGGAGACGGTTTGTGGGATTTAATCACAGCTAAAAACTTAGCATTAGAATTTGTTGGTGTTGGATTAACTAATGAAAAAATATTAATTGAAAATGGAGCAGAATTAGTTTATAAAGATTTAACAGGGTTTGAATTATAATTTTTTTTAATTCGTCTCTAATCATTCTAAAATCTAAATATTTGGAGAATAATATTTTTAATTATTCTCGCTCATTTATAAAGAATAATAAATCAAGTATTTTGTCATATCAGTTTATTTTTCAATGTAATTTGATTACTTTTTACATTAAAATTACCTCTCCAAACTATCATTAACTATAATAATGCGGTGAATAAGTGTCTTAATCTCCGCATAAAGTCGTGAGTAAGTTTTGTAATGCGGAGAATATGACGTATATTTGAAGCATAAAGTGCGGAGAATAATGTTGAAACCATATATATATCAAAAAGAAAGTTGGCCTAATTTTAAATGGGAGGATAAAGCTATCATTGATATATTAGGACAAATTCGAAATTTACAAGGTAAAATTGTAGGTAAAATGGAAACCTTGGGGTTTGATTTAAGAGATGAAGCCGTACTTGAAACATTAACGCTAGATGTTTTAAAGTCAACTGAAATTGAAGGTGAAATCTTAAATATAGAACAAGTACGTTCGTCTTTAGCCAAACGATTAGGGATTCATTTGGAAAACTCAGTGTATTCTGAACGAAATGTTGATGGAATAGTAGATGTGCTTATAAATGCAACACAAAATTATAATACGGTTTTAACAAAAGAAAGATTGTTTGATTGGCATTTTTCATTATTTCCAACTGGGCGTAGTGGCATGTATGAAATAGAAATTGGAAGTTGGCGAAAAGATACAACTGGACCAATGCAAGTCGTGTCTGGAGCAATGGGTAAAGAAAAAATTCATTTTGAAGCGCCGGCTTCTGAGTTAATTGAAAATGAGATAGAATTGTTTTTAAATTGGTTTAATTCTAAAGCTAAAATCGAACCTGTAATTAAAGCGGCAATAGCGCACCTTTGGTTTATTACAATACATCCTTTTGAAGATGGAAATGGAAGAATATCAAGAGTAATAACTGATATGTTATTAGCAAGAGCAGATGGGGTTCCTCACCGATATTACAGTATGTCTTCTCAAATACGATTAGAAAGAAAAGCATATTATAACATATTAGAAAAAGTTCAACAAGGCGACTTAGATGTAACAGAATGGTTAGTGTGGTTTTTTAATTGTCTTTTAAACGCATTAAAATCATCTGAAACCATATTAAATAAAGTGTTGTACAAGCATAAGTTTTGGAACAAATATGCAGGTGATGTTAAAAACGACAGGCAAAAAAAAATGTTAAATAAGTTACTAGACAGTTTCACAGGAAAGTTGACGACATCAAAATGGGCTAAAATGAATAAATGTTCACAAGATTCAGCGTTACGTGATATTCATTATTTAATTGAAAAAGGAATGCTTCAAAAAGAAAAAGCAGGTGGAAGAAGTACAAATTATGAATTAACGAAACATCTTTAGTTCTATAGTTAATGAAGCTGCTATTGTCTATTTAATTTTTAAGTATAAATAAAATAGCTAAATTATAACAGTTCAGTAACAAACCTCACCTCTTCAAATTTAATAAATACTTACTTTTACATTATGAATTCAGGCAATACAGAAAATAGCACATCAAATTGTGGTAGTACACCAAAAGTTGAAAAGATTAACGATAAAAACCATTGGGAAACGGTATATTCTAAATACGATCATACTGAATTAGGTTGGTTTGAAGAGAATCCTCAACCTTCTTTAGATTTAATAGCATTATGTAACTTAAATTCAGATGCTGTACTTTTAAATGTAGGTGCAGGGGCAACAACTTTAGTTGATAAGTTAATTGATTTAAATTATACGAACATTGTCGCTACAGATATTAGTGAAAAGGCATTAGGTGTTTTAAAAGACAGAATTTCATCACATGAAAATGTAAAAACAATAGCTGATGATTTAACGAATCCTACTATTTTAAAAGAGATTGAACAAGTGGATCTTTGGCACGATAGGGCAGTATTGCACTTTTTTATTGAAGAAAAAGATCAAGATACTTATTTTGAATTATTAAAATCAAAAGTTAAAACTAATGGACATGTGATTTTGGCTATGTTTAACTTTGACGGCGCAACAAAATGTAGTGGGTTGCCAATTAAACAGTATGATACCAAGATTTTTAGTGAAAAATTAGGGGGTGGTTTTAAATTAAAAAAAGAATTTAATCACACTTACATAATGCCATTAGGTGATTCACGTGAATATGTTTATACGTTATTTGAAAAGATTAAGTAAAATATTGAAATGAATTAAATTAAATCAACCTATTTTTGTGTCATGGATTTTTTACCAAAAGAAATAGATAGTTATTCAACTGATTATACACAGTCTGAAAGTGAGTTATTAAGTCAGTTAAATAGAGAGACGCATGTGAAAATGCTAATTCCACGTATGTTATCAGGACACATGCAAGGTCGAATTATTAGTGCAATTAGCCACATGATGCGTCCTAAACATATTTTAGAAATTGGAACATATACGGGATATTCAGCACTTTGTTTTGCAGAAGGTTTAGCGGAAGGTGGTAAGATTACAACCATTGATGTGAATGAAGAATTGACACCAATGGCTGAAAAGTATTTTTCAAAATCTAAGTATGCCAACCAAATTGATTTTAAAATTGGAAATGCAATTGAAGTCATTCCAACACTTGAAGGTCCTTTTGATTTAGTATTTATTGATGCTGATAAAGAAAATTATGCTAATTATTTTGATTTAGTAATTGATAAAGTACCAAGTGGAGGTTTTATTTTAGCGGATAATGTGCTTTGGAGTGGAAATGTTTTAAAAGCAGAAGCTGATATGGATAAAAGTACTTTGGCTATTCATGAATTTAATAAAAAAGTACATTTAGATACAAGAGTAGAGAATGTATTATTTCCTATTCGTGATGGTATTATGGTACTTAGAAAATTATAAAAAGCGGAATATGTTAAAATAGTTCATATTTTGTAGAGTTAAACACTAAACTTATTAATATGACGTTTACTATCATTATCAAGCTAAAATGATTATTTTTGCTTCAAAATCTATTAAAAATGAATACAGAACAGAATTTTAATTCGGATGAATTAGTAACTTTTCTTTGGAAAAAAAGAAAAACATTAATAATTATTAGTGTTGTTGCATTTATAGCTTCAGTAATTGGATCGTTGTTAATGCCTAATTACTACAAAGCGCAAGCGATTGTTTTTCCAACTCAATCTAATTCAGTAAATTTTAATAATAACAGTAGAAGTTCAGTTGTTGAATTCGGAGACGAATCAGATGCAGAAAGACTTTTACAAGTGTTAATTTCACCTGAAATAAGAGATAGTTTGACTTTGAAATATGATTTGTATGCACACTTTGATATTGATTCAACTGAAAGTCAAGCTAAGTTTGAATTTCAAAAAATATATGATCAAAGTGTAATTTTTAGTAGAACTAGATATAATTCTATTACAATTGATGTGTTTGATAAAGAACCAGAGTTGGCGACTGTTATGGCAAATGACATAGTTAGATTAGTCGATACGGTAATGAATAGAATGATTAGAGAAAGATCAGTAGGGTCAATGTATGCTGTACAGCATGAGGTGGCTTTAATTAGAGAAGAGATGGGTGATTATTCTGATAAGTTAAAATATTTAAGTGATTCAGGTGTTGTGAGTTTAGAAGCGAGAGGTGATTTATATGATAATTACTTTACAGCTAAAAAAGCTGGCGATACAAAAACAGCAATTGAGATAAAAAAGAAAATTGATGCATCTCAAAAATACGGTACTGATTATGATATTTACACAAATTTGACTGACTTTTTCAGTTTAAGATATTCTAATATTTTAGATGTAAATGATCAAGCTAAACAGTATGCAAGTACAAATATTCAACAAACAATTAGACATTCAGCTGCTGAGGTACCAGATAGAAAAGCAAAACCCAAAAGGTCAATTATTGTATTAGCTGCTACGTTTTCTACGTTGGTATTTGCTATTTTTATCATGTTAGGTTTGGAGAAAATTAAAGAAATAAAAGCAAAGGCTTAAACTTTGAAGACTTTATTACATAACCGTTGGATTTACGTTTTTTCTTTTCTATTCGTATTAGGAAATTCGTATTTGTCTTACAAAGGAAATATGATGTTAAATATCATTCCTTTTGTATTGGTAATGGCTTATGTAGCATTTTATCATTTTGATAAACTGTTTATGATTCTGGTATTTTTCACGCCTTTATCCATCAATATTGAAGAGTTTGTAGATGGGGGAGTGGGTTTGTTTTTACCAACAGAACCTATTTTGTTTGGGATGCTAATGTTAATTATTTTTAATCAATTACAGAAAAATAGATTTGACCGCGCTATTATTTTTCACCCAATTAGTATTATTATCATCCTTCAACTATTATGGATTGTATTTACTTCTATTACAAGTGAATTGCCATTAGTGTCTTTTAAGTTTTTGTTAACTAAATTATGGTTCTTTATACCTATTTACTTTTATGGGATATTATTTTTTAGAGCCAATGAGAAAAATATTTCCAAATTTATTTGGTTGTTTGTTTCGGCTTTAGCAATTGTTGTAGTTTACACATTAATTGTTCATGCTTCTAATGGTTTTGATGAGAAATCAAGTCACTGGGTTATGTTTCCATTTTTCAAAGATCATACATCTTATGGTGCAATTTTAGCATTATCCTTTCCATTATTAATAGGCTTGTTATACAGTAAAAAGCAATCACCATTACTAAAATCTTGTCTAATATTTTTAATACTGTTGTTTACAACAGGAATTATTATGTCTTACACTAGAGCAGCTTGGTTGAGTTTATTTGGTGCATTAATTGTTTATTTATTAATTAAATTTAAAGTTAAGTTTAAGTATTTAGCATTTTTAGGGGTTATAGGTATCTTATTTATTGCTGCAAATTGGGTTGAGATTCAACATTCATTAGAAAGAAATAATGCCGAGCATGCTACCGAAAATATGGATGAAAGGATTGAGTCCATGGCAAATATTTCATCAGATGCTTCAAATTTAGAACGCATTAACCGTTGGACGTGTGCCATTGATTTATGGCAAGAAAGACCATTTTTAGGTTGGGGACCAGGAACGTATGCTATGGTGTATGGTCCGTATCAACAATCCAGAAATTTAACAATTATATCTACTGCTTCGGGTACAAAGGGGAATGCACATTCCGAATATTTAGGACCATTGGCAGAGCAAGGTTTAATAGGGATGCTTTTAATGTTTGTGCTGATTGGTTTTATTATGTATTATGGTATTTCGGTTTATAACAGAATGCCAAACGGAGAGGTGAGGGTATTGCTTTTAGTCTCCATTTTAGGACTAGTGACTTATTTCGCCCATGGATTCCTGAATAATTATTTAGATACAGATAAAGCCACAGTTCCTGTTTGGGGATTAACGGCATTAATTGTGATGTTAGATTTAAGATATCCTATAACTAAAAAATAGACATTTCGACAGGCTCAACGCACCGCATTTCGGCAGGCTCAACGCACCGCATTTCGATAAATACTCAGCGTAACGCAGCTCTTTGCCACGCAAGACTGAAGTGTTTTATTTTATCCTCACAAACACATAAACAATAAAATTCTTAGTCCTGTATTCGTAGCAATTATCAATTGCGAACTTCATTCTTAAGTCGTTTTTAATTCCTTTATTTATAATTTTTTTCTTCTTTTTATTGCATATTAAATATAATAATGTAAATTTGTATCGTGAACGATATGATTTGGCACGACATAAAAAATACGATAATGAAAAACATACAAAAAACAACGACATTAAAAAATGTATTTAGATTACTATTAGCTGCCTTTATGATATATGCAGGTTTTAGTCATTTAACATTTAACAGAGTAGATTTTCAAGCCCAAGTCCCAGATTGGATTCCTTTAGGTAAAGACTTAGTTGTAATACTGTCTGGAATAGTAGAAATGATTTTAGGACTAGGATTAGCCTTTTGGAAAAGTAAAAGACAGACATTTGGATGGGTATTAGCCATGTTTTTTGTACTAATATTCCCAGGGAATATAGCACAGTACTTAGATGGTAAAGATGCATTTGGTGTATTAGACTCTGATGGCGCAAGATTAAGAAGACTATTTTTCCAACCTGTACTTATTGTTTGGGTATTATGGGCTTCTGGCGCATGGAAAGCATGGCGAACTAGTAAAAAAAATGACTAATGGACAATCCTCAATTACAATTAAGTAATCAAATTTGTTTTCCGTTATACTCTGTCTCTAGACTAATAACAAAAGCATATAAGCCGCATTTAGACAAAATGAATGTGACATATCCCCAATACTTAGTATTGATGGTGTTGTGGGAGAATGATGGTGTAACGGTGAATGACATTTCAAAAAAGTTATTACTGAATACAAATACACTTTCTCCCTTATTAAAGCGAATGGAAGCTTTGAAGTTGTTAGATAGAACGCGTTCAGTTGAAGATGAAAGAAAAGTGATTGTAAAGCTTACAGAAAAAGGTAAAAACTTAGAAATTCAAGCAGCCTCAATTCCTTCAGAACTCATAAAGGTGTTAGCACAAGAAAATACGGACTTAACTGAGGTGCTTCAATTAAAAGAAATGCTAAATAAGTTGATAGCCATACTATCAGAAGATAAAAAATAATAACAAACAAATAAATTAAAATACAACATGGAATTATTAGATAATTTAAAATGGAGATATGCTGCTAAAGCAATGAATGGAAAAAAAGTAGCCCAAGAAAAAATGGACAACATCATTGAAGCTATTTCATTATCACCTACATCAAGTGGATTACAGCCATTTGAAGTTTTTGTAATCAAAAACCAAGACGTAAAAGAACAAATTAAACCAATCGCATGGAACCAATCTGTCATTACTGATTGTTCACATTTATTAGTGTTTGCAGCTTGGGATACCTATACAGAAGATAGAATTAATAAAATGTTTGATTTAACCAATGAAGTACGTGGTACTAAAAATGAAGGGTGGGAAAATTACCGTCAAATGTTATTAGGGGCGTATCCTCAAAAAGATCCTGAAGAAAATTTTAATCATGCTGCAAAGCAAGCTTATATTGCATTTGCAAATGCTGTAACTGCTGCTGCATTCGAAAAAGTAGATTGTACACCTTTAGAAGGTTTTGATGCTAATGCTTTAGATGAAATTTTAGGATTAAGAGCAAAAGGTTTAAGAAGTTGTGTGATGTTGCCAATTGGCTATAGAGATGAGGAAAAAGATTGGTTAGTAAACCTTAAGAAGGTAAGAAAAAGTAAAGCAGACTTAGTTACTGTTATCGACTAATACGATTAAAATTATAAATAAAAAAATCAGCTTAGATAATATCTAAGCTGATTTTTTAATATATAGAATTGTTTAGTAAACAATAATTTGAATTGTTAATCACTCTCAGCTTGAGTAATTTCTTTAAATGAAGCTGGCGTTTCTGTAATTCGACCTGCTCCTTTTTTATTAATTTTGAACATCACATCTTTTGATGTTGTAAATAATAGAACAGATGAAAAAGATATTTTAAGATGTGATTTTAAAACCACTAAAGCTTCCTCTAAAGTTAACTCGTCTTCCTGATCTTCTGTTTCTCTAGATCTGTAACGTAATTTCAATAAAACTTTAAAACCGTCTTCAGAATAAATGGGTCTAACAAATATATTTCTTAAGTTAGGTTTGCCAATGGTTTTAGCCATAGTTAATTTGGCAAAACGTTTCTCTTGAACACTTTCTTTTACTTGTTCCCAAAATTGAACAAAGACATCTTGATAAGGCATAAACTAATGATTTATTATAATAATATTTCGAGTTACAAAAGTAACACAAATATTTCAATCCTATAACTATCACATCATAAATACGATTCTATCTTGCTTACAAAAATTAATAGTAAACAAGTTCTAAATAATAACTAAGGTCAATAAAAGTGAAAATAAAAAAGCAGCTTAGATAATATCTAAGCTGCTTTTTGAAGTCTTTTTTTAAATTGCTATTTATCCAACAACAAATTCAACTAAAGAATTAATTTTTAAACCGTAAGCAGAAATTACAGATTCATTAACAGATTTACTATTTGTAATTAAATCTAAATTTTTAACATCTAAACCTCTTAAAATTTGAGCACCAATACCGTAATCTTTTGAGTCCATTTTACGTCTAACATCAGTTGTGTTATAAGCTTTTAAAGAATCTACTAAAGATTCTTGTTTTTCACCTTGTTGCATGAATAATAAAACACCTTTTCCGGCTTTGTTTATCATTTGTAAGGCAGCACTAACATTAGATTGTTTATCCGAACGAATAGCATCTAATAGATTATGAGAAAATTGAGATGACTCAACTCTTACTAATACAGAATCATCCTCAGACCAATCACCTTTATATAAAGCAATGTGCTCATCACCAGTAGTAGTTTGTTTATAAGCTGCTAATTTAAAATCTCCCCAAATAGTAGGGAAGTTTACTTCTATTTCTTTTTCAATCAATGATTCATGCTTCATTCTGTAAGCAATTAAATCAGCAATTGAAATTAATTTTAAATCGAATTTTTTGGCAACTTCAATAAGTTGAGGTAAACGTGCCATTGTTCCATCTTCATTTAATATCTCAACAATAATACCAGCTGGAGAAAATCCAGATAATCTTGCTAAGTCAATAGCAGCTTCAGTATGTCCTGCTCTTCTTAAAACACCACCTCTTTTTGCTCTTAATGGAAAAATGTGACCAGGTTTCCCTAGTTCTGAAGGGTCTAAATTTGGATCAATTAAAGCTTTTACAGTTTTAAATCTATCCATAGCTGAAATACCTGTAGTACAACCATGACCATTTAAATCTACAGAAACAGTAAAAGGTGTTTCATAACTTGCGCTATTATCTTTTACCATTAATTCTAAACCTAATTCATCACATCTGTCTTCTAACAAAGGTGTACAAATTAAGCCTCTACCATGAGTAGCCATGAAGTTAATAATCTCAGGGGTTACGTTTTCAGCAGCTGTTAAAAAGTCACCTTCATTTTCTCTATCCTCATCATCAACAACAATAACAACTTTACCGTTTTTGATATCTTCAATGGCATCTTCAATTAAATCTAATGTAAAACTCATAGTTACTTTATTTTGATTGCAAAAATAATGTTTTTGTTTTGATTAATGTCATTCAAAAATGATGTTTAATATTTTAATTAGTAATAATTAAGGATAACGCAAGTGTTTTGATTACTTAAAGGTAATGTGATAAGAATGAATTCATTTGAGAATAATAAAGAAAAGTGCAATTTGACGTTGCAATGTTTTGATTTGTCACAATATTAAATTTGTATTACTAAAGACATTTTAATATCTTAAAAAAATGTATTTTTGTCGGTAATATGAAAATAGGAATAGTTTTATATCCAACATTTGGAGGGAGTGGTATTGTAGCTACAGAATTAGGTAAGGAATTGGCAAAAAAAGGACATTGTGTTCATTTCATTACCTATTCACAGCCAGTACGTTTAGATATTTTTCAACCAAACGTGTACTATCATGAAGTAGGTAAATTTGATTACCCATTATTTGATTATCAACCTTATGAATTAGCATTAACTAGTAAATTAGTAGATGTTACGATTAATGAAGGTTTAGATTTGTTACATGTACATTATGCTATTCCACATGCTTCAGCAGCTTATTTTGCTCAAAAAATATTAGAATCTAAAGGAGTTAAAATACCTTTTATAACAACATTACATGGTACTGATATTACTTTAGTAGGAAAAGATCCTTCTTTTGAACCTGTAATTACATTTAGTATTAACGAGTCAAATGCTGTGACGGTAGTTTCAGAATCTTTAAAACAAGATACATATAACCATTTTAATATTACAAATGAAATTGAGGTAATACCTAATTTTATTCGTCACGAAAATTATAAATTCAACCCATTAGCAGTTTGTAAAAAATCTGAATTTGCACCTAATGGAGAACGTCTTATCTGTCATATTTCTAATTTTAGAAAAGTTAAAAGAGTAGAGGATGTTTTGTACACTTTTGCAAAAATAATTAAAACTGTACCTTCAAAATTATTACTAGTTGGTGATGGTCCTGAAAGATTAAAGTTAGAGCAATTGTGCCGAGATTTAAAAATATGTTCGCATGTTAAGATGCTAGGGAAGATTCAAAATGTTTCAGATGTTCTTAATATGTGTGATTTATTTATTTTACCATCATTAACTGAAAGTTTCGGATTAGCTGCATTGGAGGCTTTGGCTTCTAGTGTTCCTGTAATTTCAACAAACTCTGGTGGATTACCAGAAGTGAACAAACATGGTTATTCAGGTTATTTAAGTTTATTGGGTGATACTGATGAAATGGCAAAATATGGAATCTCTATTTTAGAAAATGATGAGGAATTAGCAAGGTTTAAAGCACAAGCTTATAAACATTCTTTAAATTTTGGAATAGAAGCAATATTGCCAAGATATATTGAGCTATATGAAAGAGTTTGTGACGTGTTTAGTAACGAAAATTAATTATTCCTTCTCTTATCAGTTCTAAGATTCTGGAAGTTGCACTTAAAATACTATTTCACAATACCTATGCTGTCAGTAGAGATGGCTGGAGAATTCATAAGTTATTGAGCGGCTTTATTACAATATAAAACTATCACTTTACAATAGAGATGTTTTCGTAAATACTTAAATTACTTGCCTATTAGAATAGACTCTCTTAGCAGTACGTGTAATGATTAATTCTAATTTAACGAATAAAAATAAATCAGGAACAATTATTAATTTGTTCTATAAGTTTTGGTTGTAAGCGTAGGTTCAATATTATCTACTATTTCAACAACAGCTGGACAGATTTCTAAATTTTTTTCAGTTAAATCTAATATCTGAAACATATTTCTTCTATTAGTGTGTGGGTATTCTTTACAAGCTAATGGTCTATCTTCATAAACACTACATTCATTATTATCCCATAAAAAAGGACACGGAGCTGTTTGTAAAACATATTCTCCATCAAAATCTTGTTTTAAATATTGACTGATAAACTCATGTGTTTTCTGTTTAAATCGCTTCGCCAATTTTTTTATGTCAGTATCTCTAAAAATAGGACTTGTTGTTTTACAGCAGTTAGCACACTTTAAACAATCAATTTTCTTAAAAGCTTTATCATGCTCTGAATGAAACATTTGATCTACTTTCTTTTTATTTAGCTTATTAAACTTCTTAAAAGTGTTTTTAGTAGCTGCTTTATTTTTTTTTCGCTCTTCAATGATTTTGATGTAGTGCTCTTCCATGCGCTAAATGTACTGTAAAAATTAGGAAAAATTTTAAAAAATGGTTGTTGATTTTTAAAAAATACCTAACTTCATAGTTGTAAGAAAATTACTATGAAGAAAAAGGATTTTGATTTGATTGTTATCGGGGGAGGACCAGCTGGATATGCTGCTGCCATGAGGGCAATTGATTTTGGAAAAAGTGTTTGTTTGATTGAGAAAACTAGAGTTGGAGGAGCAGGTGTTTATCATGGTGCATTAAGTTCTAAAACTATGTGGGAATTATCTCAGAAAGTTAGAAATGTAAATGACACAATTGTTTCATTAGGAAGAAGAAAATTTGAAGTGTCTTGGGAAGAAATGTCTAAAACATTAGAGGAAGCTGTATTTGAAAGAAAATTTCAATATTCTTGTCATCTTAAATTATTAAAAAATCAACGTGCTGATTTATTTAGGTATGCTAGAGGATATGGTAAATTAATATCAAAAAATGAAGTGCGTATAATGCATTCAGATGAAACAAGTGAAATAATCAAGGGAGATTATATTATTATAGCTACAGGTTCAGCACCACGAAAATTACCTAATATAGATGTGAATGAGAAAGAAATTATGACATCTAATGGGATTGAACAGATGGGTGGGTTTCCTAAAAGTTTAGTGATTGTTGGAGCAGGTGTTATTGGTTGTGAATACGCTACTATTTTCTCTAATTTCGGAAAAACTAAAGTCTATTTAATTGATAGGGCTGATAGAATTTTACCATTTGAAGATGAGGATATATCTAAAATGGTTTCAAAAAACTTAGAGGATAATGGTGTTACAATCCATCATGAATCTTCTTTAGAAAAAATGGAAGTTATTGATGGGGAAGTTGTTTATACGATTAGTTATCCAGAGGAAGGAAGAATTGAAGTTATTAAAGTTGAAAAAGCTTTGTTAGCCGTTGGACGTGTTGCAAATATTGATAATATAGGACTAAGTGAAGTCGGGATCAATAGGGGTGAAAATGGCCGTCATATTGGAGACAATGATACACAAACTAATATTGATAACATTTATGCTGTTGGAGATGCTTCTGGAAGAATTGCACTTGTAAATGTAGGTGAAATTGAAGCTAGACATGCCGTAGAAAAAATATTTGAGAATAAGACCAAAAGGTTATCTTACGATAATATTTCTACGATTATGTTTTTACAACCAGAAGTTGCTGCTGTAGGCGTAAATGAAAAACATTGTATTGATCATAATATTCCTTGTAAAGTTGTAAAGTTAGATTATTCAGTTATTGCTAGAGCAATTGCTATGAGAAAGACACAAGGGTTCTTTAAGATTATTGTTACTAATGATGATGAAATGAAAATTTTAGGCATGCGAGCTGTTGGAGAACATGCATCAAGTGCAATACAAGCAGTTGCTTTATTAATGAAATATAATCAGGGAATAGATAGTTTAGCAGAGTTAGTTCACCCTCATCCATCAATTGTAGAAGGAATACAAGAGTGTGTAAGAATGTTATTAAACAAATCAATTTTTAAAGCCTCAGTGTTTAAAGATAAATTATCTTGTTATAGTCTTGTTAATGGTGTTAAAACACCTTTACACAGACTTTAAAAAAGGTTATAAATAAAAGTAAAAATAGTAATTCAAATAAGTATAAATACTTAAATTTGCAGTCTAATTAAAATCAATTATGTCATTTTTATCAAACAGAGTACAAAATTTAGCCGAGTCAGCAACTATTGCTATGGCAGAGAAAAGTAGAGCCTTAAAAGCTGAAGGTAAAGATATCATATCTTTAAGTCTAGGTGAACCGGATTTTAATGTGCCTAATTTTGTGAAAGAAGCTGCAAAAAAAGGAGTTGATGAGAATTATTCTAAATACATGCCTGTTCCAGGTTATTTAGATTTAAGAGAAGCGATAGTGAATAAATTCGATAGAGATAACGGATTAAAATATAACGCAAATCAAATTGTTGTTTCTACAGGAGCAAAGCAAAGTTTAATTAATGTTATTTTGGCTTTAGTTAATCCAGGAGATGAGGTTATTGTACCTGCTCCATATTGGGTTACATACTATGAGCAAGTTAGAATGGCTGGAGGTATTCCAATTGTAATTTCGACATCTATTGATAATGATTTCAAAATGACTGCCACTCAATTAAAAAATGCGATTACTGATAAGACTAAATTAATGATTTTTAGTAATCCATGTAACCCAACAGGCTCATCTTATACAAAAGAAGAATTAAAAAACTTAGCTGATGTTGTTGCTGAAACACCAAATTTTTATGTGATTTCAGATGAAATTTATGAACACATAAATTTTGTTAGAAAGCATGAAAGTTTCGCTCAGTTTGCTAACGTTTATGATAGAACAATAACTGTAAATGGTGTGTCAAAAGCATTTGCTATGACAGGATATAGAGTTGGATATATTGGTGCACCTTTAGCAATAGCAAAGGCATGTTCAAAACTACAAGGTCAATATACTTCAGGAACTTGTTCGATTGGTCAAAGAGCAGCATTAGCTGCTGTGAATGCAGATCCAAAAGAAATTAAATTCATGATTGATGCGTTTGCGGACAGAAGAACATTAGTGTTTAATTTATTGAAAGAAATTCCAGGACTTAAATTAAATGAGCCAGAAGGTGCTTTTTACTTCTTTTTTGATATTTCTTCATTCTTTGGGAAGTCTTATAATGGGAAAACAATAAATACTGCAACTGAATTATCTCTATTTTTATTAGATGAAGGTTTAATAGCCTTAGTAACTGGTGAAGCTTTTGGTGATGATAAATGTATTAGATTATCTTATGCGGCGTCAGAAGATGTGTTGATAGAGGCACTAAAAAGAATTAAAGAGACATTAGCTAAATTAAACTAGATGATTGATTTAAAAAACGTATTTAATGAGTTTTCGACTAAAAACATTATCGTAATTGGTGATGTTATGATTGATACTTATATTAAAGGAAAGGTAAGTCGAATTTCACCAGAAGCACCTGTGCCTGTAGTTAAATTTGAAACAAAAGAGCATAGGTTAGGCGGAGCTGCTAATGTGGCACTTAATATTAAAGCTTTAGGTGCTAAACCATATATATTATCTATTGTTGGTGAGGATGATAATGCTAAGCTAATGGAAAAGCTGATAAATGATAATCATTTATCAACAGATGGTTTAATCTTTTCAAGTGAAAGAACGACTACAATTAAAACTAGAGTTATCGGAAATAATCAACAGTTGATTAGAATCGATAGTGAAGATGCTAAAAATATTTCAAAGGGATTAGAGTTCACTATTATAGACCGATTGAAAGATATAGCAGCTAAAGATCAAATTGACGCTATTATTCTACAAGATTATAATAAAGGTGTGTTAACCCAAACAGTGATTGAAGATGTAATTGAATTTGCTAATTCAAACAATATTCCTACTGCAGTAGACCCTAAAAAAGAAAATTTTTTAGCTTATAAGAATGTCTCTTTATTTAAGCCAAATTTAAAAGAATTGAAAGAAGGTTTAGATGTTGAATTTGAGTTTAGCATAGATAATAAAGACGCCTTTAAAAATGCAATTATAAAATTAAAAGAAGAAATTAATCCTAAGTATACTTTTATTACACTTTCAGAACATGGTGTGTATATTAATGAGGACGAAAACGACCACTTTATTCCTGCTCATTTAAGGAGTATTGCTGATGTTTCTGGTGCAGGAGATACTGTGATTAGTGTTGCTGCCTTATGCTTAGCTTGTGGTTTAAAACCTGAATTAATTGCTGAGATTTCAAATTTAGCTGGCGGTTTAGTTTGTGAAAAAGTTGGAGTAATCTCAATAGATAAAGAACAATTAATGCAAGAAGCGTTAAATATTTAAGTTATGTCAAAGTCAGTAAAACCTTATTACAAAGACAACCAATCTAAAAAAGAAGAGGTTGCCGAAATGTTTAATAATATTTCAAAGCGATATGATTTTTTAAATCATTTTTTATCAATGGGTATTGATAAGCTTTGGCGTAAAAAAGCAATTAAAATCTTAGGAAAAAATAAACCTAAGGTCATTTTAGATATTGCTACAGGTACAGGTGATTTTGCTGTGGAAGCATTAAAACTTAATCCCACAAAAGTAATTGGTATCGATATATCACAGGGTATGTTAGATATGGGAATTGAGAAAATGAAGAAGAAGAAAGTAGATCATATTATTGATTTACAACTTGGAGATTCAGAAAGTCTTAATTTTGAAGATAATTATTTTGATGGCTATACAGTTGGTTTTGGTGTTAGGAATTTTGAAAACCTTGAAAAAGGATTAGGTGAAATGCTAAGAGTGCTTAAGCCTAAAGGGAAAGCTGTTATTTTAGAGTTTTCTAAACCTAAAAAGTTTCCAATTAAACAATCTTATCATGTGTATTCAAAATATATATTGCCAACAATTGGTAAGCTAGTTTCAAAAGATTCTAGAGCTTATACTTATCTTCCTGAATCAATAGCTGCTTTTCCTGAAGGTGAGGAGTTTATGAAAATAATGAAGAAGGTTGGTTATGAAAATGTAGATTCAAAATTAGTGTCAGGAGGAATAGCAACTATTTATTTTGGTAATAAATAAGCGTAAGTAAAAAGTGTAAATCACTTTGTACTGTTAATAACTTGGTTGGTTTTAGAGTAAACTAATAAACATACTTACTAAATTTGTTTTAAACCATATCATTATGCTAGGCTTTTCAATTCGAAAGAAAACGGACACAAATAAATTATCAAATATTTTTGTTAACTCATTAATTGAGTTGGTTGAAAATGGGTATCAAGATGTAATTGAAATGATTAAAGATGATGCTGTTTTTGTATCAGATCCTGAGATTCCTTCAAATGCGAAGCAACAGTTTTTACTAATATTAATTGTTGGGAATGTTGAGTTTTTAAGAGATAGGTTTGAGGATTATAGCGTTGAAGAAATTGAATTAGAAATTGTTCAAAAATTTGCTAATATTTATGGTAAGTCTGAAGCTGAATTCTCTAGTCTGATAGTTAAAACAGCCGAATATATTTCACATTACAATTTCCCTTCAAAAAACATTCTTTATGGAATGTCAAAAGCTATTTTTAGAAAATTTAATTTAAGTGACTATCAAGAGTCTTATTTTAAATCTCAAAACGTTCCAAATCCATTGTTTATTAAAAGATTAGATGAGGTTTTAATTAATTTTATTTGGGATTGGGATGTGTTTTTAAAGAAGTATAAATTATAATATTGTATTAAATATTGCACCTTCTTTTATAGAGTTAGGTGAAACCATAACATGTTTACATTTTAATTTCTTTAATATCCACTTTGTTTTAACAGCTGATATGGCAAGTAACTCAGACCTTAAGTTTAGTATGTATGGGTTTTCTAAACGTTCTTGATAGCTTGACTTAATTATAGTATTCAACGTTTTGTTTATTGATGCTGTATTTATTTTTTGAAATAAAGTACTGTCATATTTCTTTTTATTAACTAATTCAAAAAAAGTTTTAAAAGAACCAGACGCTCCTATTAATTGACTTGCTTTATAAGCGTTTAATTGGTTTCCGATTTTGTGTTGTAAAAAAAGTTCAATAGAGTTTACATCATCTTTACTTAACGTACTGTTAAAATTAAATAATTGATTAATTCGTGAAACACCTATGTCAAGGCTAACTTTGTCAATTAATCCATTTTTATCAGCTAAAATAAACTCTGTAGAGCCACCCCCAATATCCATGACTACACTTTTTTTATGAAAATTGTAACCAAGTTTTACGCCATTATAAATAAGATTTGCTTCTTCATCACCATTAAGAATTTGTATATCAATATTGGTTTGTTTTTTAACAGATTTAATGAATTTTTCTGCATTTTTCGCCTGTCTTAGCATTGATGTACCATATGCATAAATTAATTTCACATTATGAACAGTACATATTTTCACGTAATTATCTAAGCAGTTAACGCCTTTATTAAATGATTCTGGAGTGATAATTGAATTATTTAAACCTCCGTTACCTAAGCCAGCCACTTGTCTTTCTTTATGTAAAATGGTATAAGAATTGACGTGTTTATTTACTACTAACAAGTTAATAGTATTGGTACCAATATCTATAATTCCAATTCGACCAGACATTATTTTTAATTTACACGTAAAGAGTAAGTTACGTATAAAATTAGATAAAACGTTATTTTTTATCGATTAAATTCTAGATTAATACATTTAAAGTAATGGCTTATTTATATCTTATCCACTTCAAAACTTCTTTCCAGCTTGCTTTTTTACCATACATTAAGATACCTACTCTGTATATTTTTGCTGCCAACCATGTTGTAGCTAAAAATGTCCCAAATAATAAAACAACAGAGACAATGTATTGCCAAGATTCAGTTGTGCCTTGTGCAATTCTAACCATCATAACAACGGGAGAAGTGAAAGGTATCATTGAGAACCATGTTCCAATTTCACTAGACGGGTTGGAGATCATCATAGAAGCAACAATATAACTCAAAATTAATGGTGCTGTAACAGGTAATACTAATTGCTGAGTGTCAGTTTCTGAATCTACCATAGCGCCAATTGCTGCAAATATTGCTGAGTATAATAAAAAACCACCAATGAAGTAAATGACAAAAGAGGTTAACATTAATGGCCAGTTAATGGCTTCAAATATTAAATATACTAAGTCACTAGATTGAGATTGTGATTCAAAACCAGTTTCAACTAAACCAGAATTCATAGCATCTGTATTCCAATTTCCTGGATCATTCATATCAGTGAATATGAACATTCTAATCAGCATCATTCCAAGGCCTGATAGGATCAGCCAAATTACAAATTGAGTCAAACCTACTAATCCAATACCAATTATTTTACCCATCATTAATTGAAAGGGCTTAACAGATGATATTAATACTTCAATAACACGATTTGTTTTCTCCTCAATCACACCACGCATCACTTGCATTGAGTAAATAAAAATGAACATATAAGTCAATATGGCAAAAGCAAAACCTACACCAGCTTGTTCACTTGAGTAATCTGAGCCTGTAGGATCGGAACCATCTAAAAATTTAAAATCAAAGGATTGCTTAATCTCTCTATATTGTTCTTTAGATATATTTGTTTTTTTTAAGGCAAAATATTCCATCAAACGCGCTTCAACTCTATTTTGAATATAATGTTCGGTTTTTAAACTGGGTTGTTCTCTGTAAAAAACAGGAACTCTTCTGTCTGCAGGAACTTTTTCAGTTAACCATACTAATATATCATAGTCTTGAAACTGTTCGCCATTCATAAAAACATCAACAGAATCAATGTAGTTCTCGTAAAATGAAAATTCAATATTTTTATCTAAATTCTCATTAGGGTTTTGAAAAATTTGTGCATTACACCATCCGGCTGGATCTGCAATTAATACATTTACTTTTTTGTCTTTTTCAAGTGTTAACCACATAGCACCAAACATAAAGCCAACGGCTAAAATAGGAACTAAAATAGTTAAAATTAAAAATGATTTTTTCTTAACTCGTGATGTGTATTCTCTGTTTATAATTAGTCCTAAATTATTCATTGTTTCCTCCTGTTTCTCCACCTACGGCTTTAATAAAAATATCATTCATTGAAGGAATTACTTTATGAATTTCTTCTACTTCTACTGAAGGCAGTATTGCCTTTAATAAATCGTTTACTTTATTACCGTTTTTCATTTTAATATAGGCAATCGCAGTATTATCATCTAATTGCTTTTGATCAATTAAATCAAAACCTGTCCAAAGTGCATTAGCAAATGCCATCATCATGCCTTTAAACTGAACCGCATATATATCAGAGTCATATTGTTTTTTAACAGCTTCTAAAGTGCCGCTTACCACTAATTTTGATTTATTTATTAATGCTATCGAATCACAAATTTCTTCTACTGAATTCATGTTGTGTGTCGATAACATAATTGAGGTTCCGTTTTCTTTTAACCTTAATATTTCTGATTTAATTAATTCAGTATTTATAGGGTCAAAACCACTAAAAGGTTCATCTAATATTAATAATTTTGGTTCGTGTAAAACAGTGGTGATGAACTGTATTTTTTGAGCCATTCCTTTAGACAATTCTTCTACCTTTTTATTGGTCCAAGATGAAATTTCAAATTTATCAAACCAAAATTTAAGTTTTTGTTTCGCTTCAAATTTTGACATGCCTTTTAAACGTGCAAAATAAAGTGCTTGCTCGCCAACTTTCATTTTTTTGTAAAGACCACGTTCTTCAGGTAAATATCCAATTTTAGAAATGTCTTCTCTTGTAATTTCTTGTCCATTTAGCAATACTCTACCCGAGTCTGGAGCCGTAATTTGATTGATAATTCTAATTAAACTAGTTTTTCCAGCGCCATTTGGGCCTAAGAGACCAAAAATTTCACCTTGCTGAGTTGAGATTGAAATATCGTCTAATGCTCTATGGTTTGCATATTGCTTAATGATATTTTCTACTTTAAGTATTTCCATACGTGATTTGAGTTTACGTTATAAAATTAACTAATTTTTTAATTCTATACCAAGTTGGACTCGTTTTTTAACAATTGTTACATTGATTTTGATATTTGTTCTGAGAATAGTGTATTAACATGCTGGATATTTATACCTTAGTAAATATGTATAGAAAATTATTAGTATTTATTTTTATTTCAACTTCCTACTTTTTAAATGCTCAACAGTTACAAACTGAAACGGTTGTACAGTTAGAGGTAAATTTAATTGAAACTTCAGGTTTACTATTCTTAAATGATAAGGTAATTACACATAATGATTCTGGGTCAGATTCTAAATTATATGAGATTGATACATTAACAGGTAATATTTCAAGAACCGTTGTTGTGGATAATGTAACAAATATTGATTGGGAAGATATTTGTATGGATGCGGATTATATTTATATTGGTGATTTTGGAAATAATGCAGGGTCTAGAACTGATCTAAAAATATATAAAATTTCAATATCGGATTACAATAATACTCTAAATGATACGGTAACGGCAGAAACTATTAATTTTAATTTCGGGAATCAAACTTCATTTACCTCCGCTTTGTTTACTACTAATTTTGACGTTGAAGCACTACTCAGTTTTGGAGATAGTTTATATGTTTTTACTAAAAACTGGGGCAATTCAGAAACAAGTTATTATGCTATTTCGAAATTACAAGGAAGCTATGCTGTAAACCCTAAAGGAACTATTAATTCACAAGGTATGATAACAGGTGGGGTTTATAATAATTTATCGAATGAGATTTTATTATGTGGTTATACTTTTTTTCAGCCATTTGTAATAAGAATCAGTCAATTTTTACAAGATGATTTTGAAAATGGCAGTATTGATAGGTTTCTTTTAAATGTTGGTACTTCTTCAATTCAAATTGAAGGCGTTTGTAATTATTCAAATGAAGG
>Ga0308004_10000086_pt1 | contig 44890 bp, 46 predicted proteins | sample Neamet38_FD_203156 | JGI IMG/M metagenome (GOLD analysis project Ga0308004, IMG submission 203156) | Marine microbial communities from water near the shore, Antarctic Ocean - #38 | ecosystem: Environmental > Aquatic > Marine > Unclassified | place: Southern Ocean | collected 2014-06-06 | reverse complement strand
TTCAGATTTAGTTTCGGTATTTTTAATTATTTCCTGTAAAGAGTTTGTGGTCTTGTCTAGCACTAGCTCATACTGCTTATTGGCCTCTTCAATCATAAGCTTAAATTTGTCTATCTCAGAATTTAAACTATTTATTTCAACATCTTTGGATTCTTTGTATTGAATAGTTAAAAATTTCATTTCTGAAAATTTTTCAGATAAACCATCAAGTTTTTTTTTTTGTAGATCAACTTTTTGCTTTAAATTAAAATAATCATCAATAATTTTAATTGTAGTTATCAAGAGTAATTTATTTTCACCTATGTCACCTAATTGATTTTTTAGCTCATCGTATTTTTTGTCTAGAAAACTAGTAAGCTTTTTTAAGGATTCTTCCTGCCCTTCATCACAAGATAATAGGTAATCTTTATTGTTAAATTTTATATTTACATTTGCCATTTATCTATTTCCTCAACTAATTCTTCTGTTTCTTGAGTTAGGTCGTCAATTTCTTTGCTGAATTTTTCTTGAAACTCAGACTTTTTTCTCAGCTCCTCCTCTAGGTTTTCGAGCTTATTTTTTAAATATTTTTGTTCTCTTAAGAGTTCTATGTGTTTTTTTTCAATCTTATTTTTTTCATTTAGAAAATAATCTCTTTCTTTCTCTAATTCTTCACTTTTTAGTCCTTCATGTGAATAACTATTGGACAAATTGCTTAATTTTTGGATTAAGCTATTTAAATTTTTTTCTTTATTTTTTAAAATACTCATTTAAATCATATTATTATCTCGTAAAAAAAATTCTACAAGGAATTTAAAATAGTGACTACAAATTTAAACCAATTAGCAAATGCAGTAAGGTTTTTGTCTATTGATGCTGTGCAAAAAGCTAACTCTGGGCACCCAGGAATGCCTATGGGAATGGCTGATGTTGCAACTGTACTATTTAAAGAGTACTTAAGATTTAACCCCAAAAATCCAAGTTGGATAGACCGTGATCGATTTATTTTATCAGCAGGCCATGGCTCGATGCTTCTTTATTCTCTACTTTATTTAACTGGTTATAAAGATTTTACAATCAATGAACTTAAAAGATTTAGACAAATGAATTCTATTTGTGCTGGGCATCCCGAGTATAAAAAAAATTCTGGTATTGAAACTACGACGGGACCTCTTGGCCAAGGCTTGGGTAATGCTGTTGGTTTGGCTATAGGTGAGGAAATATATAGAAAAAAATTTAGTTCAAATATTGTCAACCATAAGACATATGCTATCGCTAGTGATGGAGATTTAATGGAGGGAATTAGTCATGAAGCAATGAGTTTAGCGGGACATTTAAAATTAAAAAATTTGATTGTATTTTTTGATAATAATAAAATTTCTATAGATGGACCTACGTCGCTAAGTGTTTCTGATGACTATAAGAAAAGATTTGAATCTTATGGATGGAATTTCCTTGAAGTAAACGGACATAATCACAAACAAATTTCTAATGCGATAAAAAAAGCCTCTAAGTCAAAAAAACCAAATATTATTTCTTGTAAAACAGTTATAGGTTTTGGTTCACCTAATAAATCTGGCAAATCTTCTTCTCACGGCTCCCCTTTAGGTGTTGAGGAAATAGCACTTGTCAAAAAAAAATTAAAGTGGCCTTATGCTTCTTTTGAAATACCTAAAAGTATTTTGAAAGATTGGAGAAAAATTGGAGAAAAAGGGAATGCCTTAGAAAAAAAATGGTCTTCACGTTTAAATAAAAAAAATTTAAAATTAAGAAAAGAATTAGAATCAATTCAAAAAAATACAAATTTAAAAAATCTTGATTCTTTAATAAATACTGAAAAAGAAAAATATTTTAAAGAAAAACCTAGTAAAGCTACAAGAGAATGTTCGTCGATGTGTATTGAAATGGTAACGAAACTACTTCCGGAAATTATAGGTGGTTCTGCAGATTTAAGTGGTTCAAATAATACTAAGACCCAAAACTCAAAAGTTATTTCTTCAAAAGATTTTAACGGAAATTATATTCACTATGGAATAAGAGAGCATGGGATGGCAGCCGCAATGAATGGCTTAGCTTTATATGGTGGACTAATTCCTTATGGTGGAACCTTTTTAATTTTTTCTGATTATTGTAAGCCATCAATCAGGCTGTCAGCATTAATGGGCTTAAGGGTTATTTATATATTTTCTCATGATTCAATTGGTTTAGGGGAGGATGGTCCGACACACCAGCCAATCGAACAACTTGCAGGATTAAGGGCTATTCCAAATTTAAATGTCTTTAGGCCTGCGGATATAAATGAAACCTTAGAATGTTGGCAAATAGCTCTAAAAAGTAAAAACACACCTAGTGCAATAGCTTTATCAAGACAAAAATTACCCTATATAAATCCTTCTCACACAAAAGAAAACAAGAGTGAACTTGGTGCTTATGTGGTGAATGCCTCATCACAAAATTGTGAGGTAACATTAGTTGCCTCGGGTTCTGAGGTTGAATTAGCTCTTCAAGCACAAAAAAAATTAAAAGAAATAAATATAAACTCAAAAGTTGTATCTATGCCTTGCCAAGAATTATTTAATAAGCAAAACATCGGTTACAAAAATAAAATTATTAATAAAGATATTCCTACAATTACCATTGAAGCAAGCAGTGTAAGTAGTTGGGAAAAATATTCTAAAAATAATATGGGAATAGGAACCTTTGGTGAAAGCGCTCCTTTTAAAGAGGTTTATAACCATTTCAATTTAACTAGTTCTAAAATAGTTGAACTCACAAAAAAAATAATTAAAAAATAATCTTTAAAACGCTATGCAAGGAATAAAATATTTTCCCCAAGACCTAAATATTAAAGGAAAAAAAATAATAGTCAGAGTAGACTTAAATGTTCCTTTTAAAAATAAAAAAATTCAAGATTTTACTAGGATTGAACAAGTACTTCCTTTCTTGCAAAGCTTAATAAGAAAAAAATCAAAAATTATTTTAATTTCTCACTTGGGTAGACCTAAAGGCATAAGAAATAGTGATTTATCTTTGTTACCTATCTACAAATATTTAAAAGAAAAACTAAATACAAATATGTATTTTTATACAGGAGAAATTAACGATGAACTTAAGGTAAAAAGTTCATATTTAAAAGAAAGTGAAATTCTTTTAATAGAAAATATAAGATTTTTTAAAGAAGAAACTGAAAATGATGAAAATTTCTCAAAAAAACTCGGACAACTTGGTGAAATATACGTTAATGATGCCTTCTCTTGCTCCCACCGTAAACAATCATCTATTTACAGTATTACAAAATTTGTAAAAGAAATTTATGCTGGTCCTCTTGTAGAAAAAGAAATATCAGCTATTAATTCAGTAGTTAAAAATAAAAAAAATCCAGTCACTTGTATTATTGGTGGTTCAAAAGTTTCAACTAAAATAGGTGTTATTTCCAACTTAATAAAAAATACAAATAATATTATTGTTGTTGGTGCAATGGCTAATAATTTTTTAGCATATAAAAAAAATGAGATAGGTAAATCATTAATAGAAGAAAACTCGGAAGATATAGTTAAGAAAATTTTAGAAGAAGCAGATGAAAATAAATGTAAAATTATAATTCCAGAAGATTGCCTGGTAGCAAAAAATTTTGAGGGTGAGGCACTTTCAAAAGATATAAGGTCTATTGAAAAAAATGATATTATTTTAGATATTGGTCCTAAGACGATAAAAATTATTGAAGAAATTTTAGATGGTTCAAATACAGTTATGTGGAATGGACCTGCAGGCTACTTTGAAAATAAAAAATTTTCATTGGGAACCTATGCTATTGCTCAAAGAATTTCTGAAAACACTAAAAAAAGATCTTTAATTTCTATACTTGGCGGTGGTGATACAGTTTCTGCAATAAATAATAGTGGCCTTAAGTTGTCTTTTACCCACTTATCAACAGCGGGCGGCGCATTTTTAGAGTATCTTGAGGGAAAAGACTTGCCTGGTCTAAGTGTTTTAAAATAAATATCATTTGATGACTTTAGAAGACATAGCAAAAAAAATGTGTGCCAAGGGAAAAGGTATATTAGCTGCTGACGAAAGTACTGGCACAATGGATAAAAGGTTAACCAGCGTTGGTGTTAAGTGTACGGATAAAAACCGATTAAATTTTAGAGAAACTCTTTTTACCTCAGATGCTATAAAAAATTATATTGGTGGTGTTATTCTTTTTGACACAACCATTAGAGAGAGAACAAGTAAAGGTATTTCTATTCCCGAGCTACTTAAAGAAAATAACTCTATTGTTGGAATTAAAGTAGACAAAGGAGCTAAAAAATTAGCTAACTCGCCTGAGGAAACAATTACTGAAGGGTTAGATGGCCTAAGAGAAAGATTGAAGGAGTATTACGATCTTGGTGCAAGATTTACAAAATGGAGAGCTGTTTACAACATCGGAAAAAATTACCCGTCGATTCAAAGTATAAAATCTAATGCACACACACTTGCGAGATATGCTGCGTTGGTTCAAGAAGCTAATATGGTTCCAATTGTTGAACCAGAAGTTTTAATGGATGGTGATCATGATATTGATACATGCCTCAAAGTAACAACAGATGTTTTGAATGAATGCTTTAACGAATTAACTATTCAGAAAGTTTCAATAAAAGGTATTGTGTTAAAACCAAATATGGTTGTCCCAGGATTTAAATGTTCTAAAAAAATAACATCAGAGGAAATAGCTCAAAAAACATTGGACTGCCTAAAAAAAAATGTTCCAAGTGATGTGCCAGGCATAGCATTCTTGTCTGGTGGACAATCAGAGCAAGAAGCGACAAACAATTTAGATGCTGTTAATAAAATAAATGATACTGATTTTCTTATTACCTATTCTTTCGGTAGAGCATTACAACAAAGTGCTTTAAAAACATGGGCAAAAGACATGAGCAATACAAAAGCTATTCATGATGTTTTTAATCATAGAGCAAAAATGAATGGGCTAGCTTCTAAAGGGGAGTGGTCTCAAGCGTTAGAAGTTTGAAACGATTAATATATTTAATATCACCCAATAAAATTTATCCAAATTTTTACAAAGATTTAGAAAAAGTTTTATCTTCAAAGAAAGTGTCTTTTTTTCAATTGAGATTAAAAAATACACGTAAAAATTTAATTATAAATATTGCAAAAGAAATAAAAAAAATTACTAAAAAATATAAAGTTAAATTTATAATTAACGATGACTCGAAATTAGCGAAAGATGTTAAAGCTGATGGCTGTCATATTGGTCAATTTGATAATACGCTTAAGACAGCAAGAAAAAATATTAAAAAAAAAATTATAGGAGTTACCTGCCATAACTCTAAAAGGCTTGCCTTAAAAGCTTCCAAGGAGAGAGCTGATTATCTCGCTTTCGGATCTTTTTTTAAATCAAAACTTAAGCCGAATGCTAAAAAGGCAGATTTAAAAATATTATTGTGGGCTAAAAAAAATATAAAAAAACCAATTGTTGTAATAGGTGGAATTACTGATAAAAATTATAAAAAGTTAATTGAAGCCGGGGCGAATTATATTGCAATATCAACTTTTATTTGGAATAACCCATTTTTAAAGCCAGAAGTTGCAATTAAGAAATTTAAGTAAATGAAAATATCAGCAGTAGAAGTTAAACCTGGAATGATCATTGAACACAAAAATGATTACTGGAACGTTTTAAAAGCACAACATGTAAAGCCTGGTAAGGGTGGAGCATTTAATCAGGTTGAGCTTAAAAGCATTACTAAAGGTACAAAATTAAATGAAAGGTTTCGCTCAAGTGAGACTGTCGAAAAAGCGGAAATAGAAGAAAGAAAATTTAATTATCTATATTCAGATGAAGAAAATTGTCATTTTATGGATAATAAAACATTCGAACAAATTTCAATCCTAAAATCTTTAACGGAAGAAAAATATAAACTTTTAAAAGAAAATTTAGAAGTTTCAATTTCGTTTATGGATGAAAAACCTTTGTCGGTTGAACTCCCTGTCAATGTGGAATGTGTTATCGATATTACTGACGCAGCAATAAAGGGACAAACAGCAGCTTCTTCTTATAAGCCTGCTACTTTAGACAATGGTTTAAAAATTAATGTTCCCCCTTTTGTTGAATCAGGTGATAAAATTATTCTCGACACAAGAACACTTGAGTACGTAAAAAAAGTTAATTAATGAGACTTAATTCTCCTCGTATGACAGTGATTTATAATGCCTGTATGAAGGCATCTAAATCTTTAATTAGAGATTTTGGAGAAATAGAAAAATTACAAGTTTCTAGTAAGGGTCCAGCCGATTTTGTAACTGCAGCTGATAAAAGAACAGAAAAAATTATTATAGAAGAATTACTAAAAGCTCACCCAGAATATGGGATATTAAGTGAGGAAATAGGTGAGATTAACAAAGACAATAAAGAGCATAGATGGATCATTGATCCAATAGATGGGACTCTCAATTTTTTAAATGGCATTCCTCATTTTGCAATTTCAGTTGCTTATGAGGAAAAAGGTGAAATAGTTTGTGGCTTAATATTTGACCCAATTAAAAATGAAATATTTTTTGCTGAAAAAGGTTCTGGTGCTTTTTTCAATAACTCTAGAATACGAGTTACTAAAAAAAATAAACTAAAAAACTCTATTCTTGTAACTGGAGGACCTAAATTTAATAGTCCTAAAAAAAATAAAATATTTCAAGAATATATTGAGGTCTCAAATTTGACGGAAGCAAATATTAGAAAATTTGGTAGTGCCGCCCTCAATCTAAGCTATGTAGCAGCTGGAAGGTTTGACGCTTACTGGGAGTGGGAACTTAACTTGTGGGATATTGCTGCAGGAATTATAATTTTAAAAGAAGCAGGTGGATATATTGAATTTATGGAGCCAGGGAGTCCAACCTCCTTGAAAAGGAATGTTATTGCTACAAACTCAAGTATTCATGATGAACTTAAAGGAATTTTGATAAAAAAAAATATTGAGTAAGTTAGTCTTATACGGTAAAAGACCATCCATGAAAAAAGAAATTCACCCAAAGTATCATAAAATTAAAGTTGTAATGACAGATGGAACTGAGTTTGAAACGAGATCAACTTGGGGAAAAGAGAATGACGTTTTAAAACTAGATATTGATCCAAAATCTCACTCTGCATGGACAGGTGGTACACAAAAAATTTTAGACAAAGGAAGAGTAAGTAAATACAATAAAAAATTCGCGGATCTTAGAAGTAAAAAATAATTTATGCCTGAAACACCTTTCATGCCAAAAGCTACTGCTGTTTGGCTTGTAGAAAACACAACCTTGACATTTAAGCAAATTGCTACTTTTTGTAATCTGCACGAACTTGAAGTTAAAGGGATAGCAGACGGGGACGTAGCTAAAGGAATTAAAGCTTACAACCCGATTCTTGCTGGGCAATTAACAAGGGAAGAAATTAATATTTGTTCAAAAGAACCAAATAGAAACTTAAATTTAATAGAGCGTGCGGAAGAAGTTCAGGTAAAGGAAAGGAAGAAGCCAAAATATACTCCTCTTTCTAAAAGACAAGATAGACCAGATGCAGCTTTGTGGCTTTTAAAAAACTATCAAGAATTTACAGATGGTCAAATTTCCAAACTTGTAGGCAGTACTAAGGGGACTGTTTCTCTAATTAGAAAAAGAAGTTATTGGAATTTCTCAAGCTTAAAAGCAAAGGACCCTGTAATTTTAGGATTATGTTCACAGGATATATTTGAAAAATCATTAGAAAAAGCAAAAAGAAGAGTTGAGAGAGAGAAAAAAGCTAAAGTTAAAGTAGAGAAACAAAAAGCTTCTCAAGCTCAAAGTGTTGAATAATCTACTTAAACCTTTAAAAGCTAACTCAATTCAAACTAGACAATCTTTTATTAAGATGTTACGTACCACACTTAATTTAACAGGAGTATTTTATTAAAATAGAAGTTAAAGATAATAATATTGAACAAGCTTTACGAGTTTTGAAAAGAAAACTTCAAAAAGAAGGTTTCTTTAAAGTGATTAAAATGAAAAGCACTTACGAGAAACCCTCTGAGAGAAAAAAAAGACTTACTGAAGAAAATGTCAAAAGAGTAAAAAAACTTCAAAAGCTCAAAAATAGAATTTAGCTTAATTCAAAAATTAAAAGGTTTTATATGCCGACAGGTAAGGTTAAGTGGTTTAATTCTAAAAAAGGTTATGGTTTCATTACTGAGGATGAAACGGAAAAAGATATTTTCTTACATGTTTCAGCTTTAGAAGAATCTAAGTTAAAAATGTTAAAAGAAGAACAAAAACTTGAATTTGAAATAAAAGAGGACAATAATAAACTACAAGCTATAAACTTAAAAAAAGTTTAAGTTTTTATCGCGGGGTGGAGCAGTCTGGTAGCTCGTCAGGCTCATAACCTGAAGGTCGTAGGTTCAAATCCTACCCCCGCAACCAAAATTTCAAGTACACAAAAAACTAGACATAAATTTTTAAAATTGTTATCTTTTATTGAGGATATCTGTAATTAATTATTCTCAAAAGTTCTAATTTTGTACTACAAAATCAAACTTTAAATATATAACAAAACCATCTCTATGAAAATTAGGTAACATGTTAAAAAAAATAATTAATTATTTAGTTGTAAACAGTGCAAAATTTAAAAATTTAATAGCAATAACTTTATATAAAATTGGGTTAATTCCAGACGAATATAAAGGCATGGCTAAATCTTTGTACTTTAGAGATCAATACGGCAAAGAATTTTTTAAATCAAATTTTTTATATAACAAGAAAGGATTTTATTATTTAAATCCTATGCCTAGTAGTAAGTTTCTTGAAGAGTATTATGAAAAAATATATTGGGTATCTAGATCTGATTTAACTTATCCGGTCAGAATGAGAGATATAGAACATTTCAAAATGATTGTTGAATTCTACAAGGAATTTAATGGTTCACCAAAAAAAATTTTGAATTTTGGTTCCGGTCACGGCGGTACATCCTATCTTTTTCGTGCCGCAAATCACTCAGTTTATAATTATGATTTTGAATCAACAAAAAAAAAAGTATTTGAAGAAAAGTGGCATAACATTAATTCATTGGACAAAGTTGATTTTAAGTTTGATTTAATTTACGCAAGTCATAGTTTAGAACACGTAAATGATATTAATAACACAATAAAAAAATTTAAAAATATCTCTCATGATAAGACGATATTTTTCTTTGAAGTCCCAAACCATTATTATAATAAAAAAATTCACCCTCCTCACACCTATTATTTTACAAGAGAATTTTTTTTTAATAGCTTTGAAAAAATAGATTTTTGTAAAACATTTACTGGGAATAAAGCGGTCAATGGTGAAAATGGTGATGTTATTAGATTTCACACTTGCTCTAAATTAAAACCGCTATAAAATTTTCATTTTGTAGCTTAAATTTATAATCTTTTTTTAAAATTAAAATTATTAAATCTTAAATTACAGAGAGGTCATCATGCGTATTTTTTCTACGTTCAACTCCACATAATTTAATATTTTTTTTATTTTGTATATTGTATGCCGTTATACTGACGATAAGAATCTAAAAAGTTAAAATTTTTGCTAGCTTTTAAGTGGTTGTATGTTATTAAAGCCCATGAATTTAAGTAGAAAGGTACATTCGCCAGATTAATAGACTGAAGATTATAAATTTAAATCCTGCCCCTACAACAAAAAAAATTAATGACTAAAGATATTAGAAACATAACTATTATTGCACACGTTGACCACGGTAAAACTACTATGATCGATAATTTAATGAAACAGAGTGGTTCATTTAGAGAAAATGAAGTGGTAGAGGAAAGAGTAATGGATTCTGGTGAGCTTGAAAAAGAAAGAGGTATTACGATTTTAGCAAAACCTGCTTCTGTTGATTGGAAAGATTCTAGAATCAATATTATAGACACACCTGGCCACAGAGACTTTGCTGCTGAGGTGGAAAGAGTTTTAAATATGGCTGACGGAGCTTTGTTGCTTATAGATTCAGCAGAAGGCGTAATGCCCCAAACAAAATTTGTTTTGTCAAAAGCTTTAAAACAAGGACTTAAGCCAATTGTAATAATAAACAAATTAGATAAAGCCGATCAAAGAGCAAGTGAAGTTTTAGATGAAACTTTTGACTTGTTTGTAAGTTTAGATGCTAACGAAGAACAATTAGATTTCCCAGTTCTTTATGCAAGTGGACGATCTGGGTGGGCGAGCAAAGAAGTGGATGGTCCTAGAGAGAATCTTCACCCAATTTTAGATTTAATTTTGGAACATGTTAAGCCTGCGAAATTAGACAAAGAAAAACCTTTTGCTATGCTTTCTACACTTTTATATGCCGATAGTTTTTTAGGAAGAAGTTTGGTTGGGAAGATATCCCAAGGTACAGCGAAGGCAAATCAACAAATCAAGGCTATTAATCTCGATGGGAAAAAAGTTGACGAAGGAAGACTAACAAAAATTTTTAGATACGAAGGTACAAAAAGAGTTCCAATTGAGGTTGGAGAAGCTGGGGACATTGTTATTATTGCCGGATTAGAGAAAGCTAATGTTGCTGACACTATTTGTGACCTAGAAGTTAACGAACCGATTAGCGCTACTCCAATCGACCCTCCAACGATGTCAATTACTGTTACAGTAAACAGTTCTCCATTAGCAGGAACTGAAGGGAAAAAATTAACTAGTACACAAATAAGAGATAGGTTGATGTTAGAAGCACAAAATAATGTGGGTATTACATTTGGAGAAAATGTAAATAGAGATGCCTTTGTTATTAGTGGTAGAGGCGAGCTTATGTTGGAAATTTTATTAACTCAAATGAGAAGAGAAGGATTCGAAATGACAGTAAGCCCTCCAAAAGTATTATTTCAAGAGGATGAAGCTGGAAAGAAAATGGAACCAATAGAAGAAATTACAATGGACTTGGATGAAGAATATTCTTCAAAAGTTATTGATTCAATGAACAGAAGAAAAGGTAAATTGATTGACCTAAAAGATACAGGGAAAGATAAAAAACGTTTAATTTTTCATGCACCGACAAGGGGCTTAATGGGTTACACGAGTAGATTTTTAACACTGACCAAGGGCAATGGTGTGATTAATAGAATATTTCATTCTTTTGGAAAATATACAGGTGATCTTGAAGGCAGAAGAAATGGAGCTTTAATTTCAATGGCTTCTGGAAAAGCTGTTGCCTTCGCAATTTTTAATTTACAGGCTAGAGGAGAAATGTTTGTTAGCCATAACGATCCTGTTTATGAAGGTATGATTGTAGGGCTTGCTTCTAAAAGTGGTGATTTAGAAATAAATGTCATGAAAGGAAAGCAGTTAACAAACATGAGAACTCAAGGAACAGATGAAAATGTTGTCTTAACACCAGTAAGGAAAATGTCAATTGCCGAACAACTAAGTATGTTAAATACAGACGAGGCCTTAGAAATTACTCCTAAATCACTAAGACTAAGAAAATCTATGCTGAATCCCCACGATAGAAAAAGAAAATCTAAAGCTTCTTAAAGTTTAAATTTAGATTTCTTGCTGTCAATTAAAAAACCTTTAACCGTTTCAATCGTTAATTGATTAAAACTTTTTCCAAAGGATTCTATTTGATTAATTATTTTTGGTGGCATTGTTACAATGTTGCAGCCCAATTGCTTAGCTTGAATAAAGTTATACGCTTCTCTAGTGCTAGCCCATAATATTTCAATATTTTTATATTTTTTTACTTTAGAAATACTTTTCTTGAATATTGGTAATGGATCTTTACCTTGATCAGCCATCCTACCTGCAAAAATTGATATAATTGCTTTTGTTTTTTTATCCAAACACTTAAATACTTTTTTTACCTGTTCAAAAGAATAGATTGCAGTAACATTTAATTTTATTCCTTTTGAGCTTAATTCTTTTATTACTGGCCCCATGAATTGCCCTTTAGAATTTACAACTGGTATCTTTACGTAAACATTTTTACCCCAAGTATTAATTTTGTAAGCTTGTTTGAGCATTTCTTTTTGATCATCTGCAAATACCTCAAATGATATTGGTTTTTTTTTACAAATTTTTAATATTTTAAAGGAATAATCTTTATAGTTTTTAGCACCTGAAGTTCTCATTAAACTTGGATTGGTTGTAAAGCCATCAACAGCGGGCTTATTATTAAAAAATTTTATTGTTTCGTAGTCAGCGCTATCGCAAAATATTTTTGTTTTCATTAGTCTAAATGTTTAACTATATCTTCTGTCATTTTTTTTGCATCAGCAAACAACATTAAAGTATTGTCTCTATAAAAAAGCTCGTTGTCAACTCCAGCATAACCTGGTGACATGCTTCTTTTTACGAATAAAACAGATTTACATTTCTCGACATCTAATATTGGCATTCCAAATATAGGACTTTTGGGATCTGTTTTTGCAATAGGATTGGTGACATCGTTTGCGCCAATCACATAGGCTACATCTGTATTAGCAAAATCATTATTGATATCATCAAGTTCAAAAACTTCGTCATAGGGAACGTTGGCTTCTGCCAACAGAACATTCATGTGCCCCGGCATTCTTCCTGCTACAGGATGAATAGCGTAACTCACTTTAATGTCATTTTTTTTTAATTTATCTACCATTTCTCTAAGGGCATGTTGTGCTTGGGCTACAGCCATTCCATAGCCAGGAACAATTATTACAGAAGAAGCGTTCTTCATTAAAAATGCTGCATCTTCAGCATTGCCACTTTTAACTGGTTTTTGTTCTGTCTTTTCTTTTGAACTATCGGATGTATTGTCAGTGCCAAATCCGCCAAGAATGACGTTTAAAAAAGATCTGTTCATTCCTTTACACATTATGTATGAGAGTATCGCTCCGGAAGATCCTACCAGTGCTCCAGTAATTATTAAGGCAGTATTTTCTAATGTAAATCCTATCCCAGCGGCAGCCCATCCTGAATAAGAATTAAGCATTGATATTACGACGGGCATATCTGCTCCACCAATTGGAATTATAATCAAAAAACCTATAAGTAATGAGGCTACAATTAATATCCAAAAAATTTGTACAGATTGGTTAAAAACTAAATAGCCAATTAATGATATTATTAAAACCCCTAATAAAGCATTTAAATAATGCTGTCCTGGAAAGCTAATTGGTGATCCAGACATAATGCCTTGTAGCTTCATAAAAGCAATTATTGATCCCGTAAAAGTTATTGCTCCAATTGAAACACCTAAACCCATCTCAATAATGCTTGCTGTTTTAATATTTTGAAAAGCACCAAGCCCAAATGATTCTGGGCTATAATAAGCGGATACAGCAACTAAAACTGCAGCTAGTCCTACTAAACTATGAAATCCCGCAACAAGTTGAGGCATAGCAGTCATCGGTATCTTAAATGCTATAATGCCACCTATGATACCACCAATAGAAAGAGCGATTATAAAATAAACTAAATTACTAAAAAAAATATTTACAGATAGAATCGAAACTACAATTGCAAGTATCATACCTGTTATACCAAATAAATTTCCCATTCTTGAAGTTTCAGGTGATGACAGGCCTCTTAGAGCTAAGATAAATAATACTCCAGTTATTAAAAATAATATTGATGATAGATTAGCTGACATTATTAATTTTTATTCTTTTTCTTTTTTTTGTACATTTGCAACATTCTTTGTGTAACTAAAAAGCCACCAAAAATATTGATTGCAGCTAAAGTAACCGCAAGAAAACCCAGTATGTTTGAAAAAGATATGTCTCTGCCATCAAGAGAGCTAAAAGACGCAATCACCGCACCAACTATTATAACTGAAGAAATTGCATTAGTTACTGACATTAAAGGAGTGTGGAGTGATGGAGTAACACTCCAAACAACAAAATAACCTATAAATATCGAAAGGATAAAAATACTAAGTCTAAATACAAAAGGGTCAATTTCCATAATTTTATTCTTTAATTAGTGTTTTAGAAATAATTTCATCTTCTAAGTTAATGTTAAATTCTTTTTTTTCTTTACTATAAAGGTTTCGGACAAAACTAAACAAATTTTTCGCATAAAGACTTGAGGCTGTTGATGGTAATTTATTCATTAAATTTTTTATTCCAATTATTTTTATTCCATTAATGATATTGATTTTATCAACCTCTGAATAAGCTGCATTACCACCTTGTTCAGCTGCTAAGTCATATATAATCGAGCCCGGTTTCATTAACTTTACAAGTTCTTCACTTAAAATTCTTGGTGCAGGTCTTCCGGGTATAAGGGCTGTACAAATTACTATATCATTTTTAATCATAGCTTCTTTTAAAAGATCACCTTGTTTTTTTTTAAATTCATCACTGGCTTCTTTTGCATAACCACCTGCGGTTTCTAAATTTTCCTCTTCTTCAACCATTAAAAATTTTCCACCAAGACTTTCAACTTGTTCTTTTGAAGCAGCTCGGACATCTGTTGCTGAAACTACTGCACCGAGCCTTTTAGCTGTTGCTATAGCTTGAAGTCCAGCAACTCCTGCACCAATAATTAACACTTTAGCTGCCGGTATTGTTCCTGCGGCTGTCATCATCATAGGCACTGCCTTTTCAAATTCATAAATAGACTCTATTACAGCTCTATAACCTGCTAAATTAGATTGTGAAGAAAGAACATCCATCGATTGAGCACGTGAGATACGAGGTAAAAGCTCAAGTGAAAAAATATTAATATTTTTTTTTAATACTTCATTTAGTTTACCTTGATTTTTTGATGGGTTAAAAATTCCTACAAGAATAGTCTTTTCTTTTAAATTTTTAATTTCTTCATCTGTTGGGCAATTAACTCTTACTATTAAGTTAGAATTATTAATCACCTCTTTTGAATTACTGAAAAAATTTACACCCATTTCTTCGTATTGCTTATCCTCGATGCCAAGATGTGTGGCATAATCTTTTTCTAAATTGACGCTTAAACCTAAGGCTATAAAATTTTTTGCAGTTTCAGGGGTGATTGAAACTCTCTTTTCTAAATTAACATCTTCTTTTATAGATCCAACTGTCATTTTTTAAGATTATAAGTTTAAAGTAATATTGCTGCTAAAATTACTAATAGTGAAATTACTGCTATTGTTCCGAATAAAACAAATTTAGTAAAACTATTCCAGGTATTTTTATATTCTTGTTCGCTCATTTTATTAACCTTGACGCGCTTTATATCTAGGATTTTTTTTATTTATTACATAAATCTTACCTCTACGTTTAACAATTTTAGAGTTAAGATCTCTTTTTCTTAGTGATTTTAATGAGCTAGCTATTTTCATAAATATATAATTTAGCCTGGCAATGTCCTACTCTTCCATGTCTTAAGACAAAGTACCATCGGCGCTGAAGGACTTTACTTCCGAGTTCGGTATGGGATCGGGTGTGGCCCCTTCGCAATAATTACCAGGCACTGATTTTATAATGTTTTTGAACATTTATGTAAAGCTTAATAATTTTATATTTTATCTAGGCTTTAGCAAAATCTTCAATTTTTGGTGGGACCAGCAAGGATCGAACTTGCCACCCCTTCGATGTCAACGAAGTGCTCTACCAATGAGCTATGGTCCCAATTTAAAATTTTTTCACAATCTGTATTTTTTCTTATTTCTAAAAGCTTGTTAAAAAATTTATATACTTGAGTTTTTAAAAAAAATAACACTATCTTTAAATCTTTATTTATTTTTATTACTAAGCTTGTTTTTGGATTATGCTTCATATCTAAATTTAAATAATAAAAATAAAAATTTCAAAGTATAAAAAGGCTTTGTTAAAATTTCTTTTAACGTGATTATTTTTTTTCCTTTTGTGATTTTAGTTTTTACATTTAAGATATTTATTAACTTATAAACTCTTGAAAAACTATACAAACGAAATATTTTCTTTTTTTCTTGTTCCTTGGTCCAATTTTTAAGTTCTTTGATGTGAAGATTAATTTTTTTTAAAGTTAAATTTGAATCATGAACTCTATAGTAAGCTAAAGATTGCTGAATAGAGCTTATATGTTTTATTAAACTCAATCTTACAAAAAAATCGAGGTCTCCGATTATTGTGTATCTTTTATCGAATTTTATTTTTTTAAAAATTTCACTTTTTAAGATTACACTTAATATTGACATTCTGGAGTTATCGATAAGACTTTGTGTTATTTTACCACTTTCTAAAGTTTTTTTTGATAATATTTTGTAAGTATTATTTTTTTGATTAAATATAGAAACATTTGAATAAAGAACATCTGTAGTGGGGTTTTTTTTTAAAAAATAAACTTGGGTTTCAAGTTTGTTTTTAAACCACCAGTCATCTACATCTAAAAAAGTAATAAATTTTCCTTTTGCTTTTGTAATAGCTAGATTTCTTGCATGGTAAAGTGTTGTGAATTTTTTTGTCTTAAAGTATTTAATTCTTTTATCTTTAAATCTTAAAATAATTTCTCGACTTTGATCCGTAGATTTATTGTCCCAAAAAATTATTTCCCATTTTGGATAGCTTTGATTTAACACACTATAAACACTTTTTTGAAGGTACTTTTCTCCATTATAGCAATTCATAATCACGCTGACTAAAGGTGTATTTTTATTTTTCATATTTAAAAAAACTTAAGTTTTATAAAAATAATTTTTATAATCTCTGATTGTATTATTTAAGCCTACATTAAAGTTTACTTTTGGAAACCAATTAAGAATTTTTTTAATTTTTTTAATTTCAGGATAAACTTTAATATTCTCTTCGGTACGTAGTTTAATTCTGCCAAATAACGGTTCACCACTTCCGATCTTATTTTTAATTAATATTATTAATTTTTTAATATTTGTTGGTTTTCCTGATCCTAAATTCAAAATTTGACCTTTAGAATCTTTACTTTCTATTACTTTTACAATTGCGTCGACAACATCATTAACGTGCACAAAATCCCTATATTGTTTTCCTTCTGAGCAAGGGAATTTTTTTCCTAAAATACACGATTTTATTATTATCGGTATTAACCTGTTAAAATCTTGTTTACTGCCATAAGCTTGATACAGCCTCAGTACAGTAGAAGGAAAATTATATTTTTTATGTAGATATATTAAATATTTTGAAGATAAAAATTTTGCCTTACTATACGTTGCTCTTGGAGAACAGTTATAAATCTCTTTATGTGGAGATTTTATTTTTCCATATTCTTCACCACTTCCCATCTGAACAAAAGATTTTATATTTTTTTTTAAAAAATAATCACATAAATTTTTACAACCTAAGTAATGACTATTGTATGTTTTAATTTTATTGGTATGATCTACATAACCTCCAAGATTTACAACATAATCATAGTTATCTCTTAGTTTACTTAAATTTTTTTTTTTGCAAATATCCCCCTTAAAATATTTAACGTTTTTTAATTTTCTTATTTTTTTAGGATTATTTTTAGAAAAACTAGTTACTTTCCATTTTTTTTTTTTACAAAATCTAGCTAAATGATATCCAATAAAACCAGTACCACCAATAATTAGTATTTTTTTACTTGTATTCATTTACTTTTTTTTTAAAATCATATGTACCTGCGAAGATAGCTTTTGTTTGTCTAAAACAATTTGCAAACTATCTATCTCTTTTTGTAATTTTGTTAATTTGTTAACAAGTAATTTTTCATTTTTTTTTTGCGATTTGACTATTAATGATCTTAGTAAATCTGAAAAATCACTCCCAAACCACCATGAAGAAACTTCATGAAAGTTTATTTTATTCATAACTTTTTTTAGTGATTTTTCAGTAAATAAATGTGTATGACCACCTCCAAGATGTCTATTAAAAATATCTGGAAAATTGTTTTCTACAATTGAGGATAATGAAAACATAGGAACGCATAAAAATATATATTGTATTTTTTTATTTAATTTAATTGCATTTAGAAATTCTTTTAAATTTACAAGATGCTCTAGAACTCCAATTAAAGAGATACAATTTGCATCTGTTTTTTTAATGACACCTAAAACTTCATTTGTTTCAATAAATTTTAAATGATCTGTTTTTTTATTTAATGATTTAAATATTCTTTTTCCATAGTTTATCTGATCTGAGGAAACTTCTAAACCCTCAACATTTTGAAAACCAGCATCAATCAAAGAAGAAATAAAATATCCTGAACCGCATCCAAAATCTAAAACTTTAATTTTTTTCCATTTATTTAAATTTTGTTTTAAAAAAAGTGCTTTTGGATCGTAGATCTTTTGTTGTCTTAATTGAAAACTTTTTAAATTTAAGGATTCATAATTTTTAGAATAATTAATTTTACTAGATTTATAAATTGTGTCACTAAATTTTTGTGTATCTTTATATTTGCCATTTATATGACTGCAATACTTACATTCAATGTAAACAATATTGTGATTTTTAAAGGTGCTTCCTGTAAGTGCTCTATCACAAGCTTTACATTTTTTTCTGTGTGGCTGCCTAGAATAAATTTTTGATATTTTTTTTTGTTTTGATAAAAGAAAATCATTATCCGTATAAAAATTTTTTTTTATACTTAACACATCACTAGATTTTTTTCCAAATTTTGTAATAGTCATTAAATGTTCAATATTTGAACAATATAATGTTCAAGTATTGAACTGTAAAGTGTTTTAACAGTCCAAATATCTTATTTTAATGAACATGAAATTAAAAGCTTAACTGCATCAATGTGATTTTGAATATCTTTTAGGTTGTCTTCGCAGTTTTTATTTATTTTAGCAATTGTTAATAAGTGATATTCATTTCTTTTAGTTTCATTTTCAAAAATTGGAACATTATGTCCCGCCTGTATGATAACTTGAGCCTCTGAGTCGTGCTTGTTTATAAAATTGGTAAATTCGATAACTCTTTTTAACATACAAAGATAATTTGATTTATAAAATTCATTAAAATTATCTACATTAAAATAATGAAGTTTTTCGCTTCCTAGCTCAAAAAAATTTATTTTTTTATTAATTTTTCTAATTGAGCAGTCTCTATTAAATACAACAGGTACATTGTTGTTTATAAAATTTATTTTAGGTAGTCCAAAATGAATGAACGTGAAGGAATTTTTTTTCTTAAGTTCTGCGTTATCTGTAAATCTTTTAATGCTGTCTGCTTGGTGTTGAGCATTTTTTAAATTTTTGTTTAATCGAAATCCCATTTCATTTAACTTATAGTTAACTTTAATTAATGGTGTTGAATGTAAATAGTTTCTTAAAACATAATTAGATTTATACATATCATTAAAATTAAAAAAATTTCTTGCTTTAGCAACTAAACTTTTCTTTTTGCCTAAGCAAATATTGCTGTTAAAATATATACAATTTGAATTTAGTGAACCAACCCAAAAAAAATTATAATCTAATTTTTCTAAAGTAATGCCTAGTGATGTTGTCTCAAAATTTCTTAATATTGTTGGAAATGTAGCTGCTGAGGATATAAAATTCCTTGGGTTATAGTCAGTTAAATTTAATTTTTTTCCATTAACATCACACATATAAATTTTACATTTTTTAAGAAAAAAATTTTTATTATTTATGGCAGGTAAAAAATTACTTACTTCGTAAATATTTTTTGCGCTTTTAAACTTTCCTAAGTTAAAAATTTCAGATATTGCAAGGGAATCCAGGTCAGTCAATTGTCGAAAATAGTCTGACTTGATATTTGGCAATACTTTAAAATTATTTTTTTTTAATTGATTGTTGATTTTTTTTAAATCAATTGAACTAACTTTATTGTTAAAGAAATCTAATGTTACGGCTCCATCTAAAGATACATAGTAAATATTTTTATTGTTTTTTTTTTTTGTATTTTTAATTTTAGCAATATCTAAATATTTAGTTTTAGATATAATTAAATTTTCTGATGGTAGATCTGATTTTATAGATATAAAAGAATTAATAATATTAATAATCAACAATAAAGGGAACAGAACAGTTACAAATCTTATAATAAATTTATTTTTTTTTAACGAAAGAAAAAAAAATATAAATCCAATCATCAAAGTGCTAATTATACTTATCTCTGTTTGTTGCTCTAATAAATTATTTTTTAAAATATTTTTAGTTAAATAAAGTACGTGATTAAAGCTAAAAAATATAAATATGAAAATTAATACCGATGATAGAATGTTAAAAAAATCTTCTTTTAGAAATTTTTTTAGTATTGATGATAAAACGAGTGAAAATAAGAACACTAATATAGTAAGAAAAAGAAGAACTTTGATCACAAATAGATCCACATCAGATCTAGTAGCTGTAAACCATGATCCAGGTATAAATAAACTAATGAGTGAAATTGCTAAGAAATTTTTATTTAAATAATTTTTTTCAGGCATTATTTAGTAAAATTTATTCACCTTTTATAAAAGTTTTAAAGCTAAATTTATTTTCACTTTCTTGTAACTTTAATAGCGAGGGTATGAGATTTTCCATTGTATTTAACATATTGTCTTTAAATGGAAACTCTTGCCATTTCCAAATATTTGAGTAACTATTTTTATTTATTTCATTTTCATTAAATTTTATCATTTTACCATTGGATTCTAGTTCTAATTCAAAAACAATTTGTCTTCCTAGCTGAGTTTGAAAGTTTTTATCTGTTAAAAAAGATGATTTTTTATCTCCAGTATTGAAAAAAACATAATGACCTCCTTTTCGGGTGTGTTTTCTTGTAGAAACTGGCCAATTATCTATTTCAATATCTGAAATAATATCATTATATTTTAGTTGCTTGCCATGTATCTTGTATTCATCTTTACTGGGGCTATCCATAATATGTGTTATGTCATGAATATTATCTAGCTTATGACCCTTGATTTCAATAGCAGATATCCCTGCTCTTCTTTTGTGTAAAACTTTATTTATAATTTTTTTATAAGAATCTTTATCAGTGTTTTTTTTAACACTCATGAAGTGTAAATGTGCTCTATCTAAACCACCAACACATGCACACATACCGTGTTCAAAATAGACAACATCCCTACTGTAGGTTTCTTCTATAGCTTTTTTTGTTTTTGAAATTAACCATTTTAACTCCTCTAAATTACTGTCCTTAACCATACTCATTGATGGCATCAGTTCCTTAGTTATAAGCATCACGTAACCTGGACTAAAAGCGCCATATGCTGAAATTAAAAAGAAATTTTTTGTATGTCCTATTAAACGATTAAAAAGATCTATTTGTTTCGGTGGGTACTCTTTTCTTTTTTTGGAGAATTTATAAAATTCTTCCCAAGATAGTACGTCTGAAACGGATGAACTCATTTTTAAAATTTTTTCCGTTTTATTAACACTTTTGCTATATTTTTTCCAACTAAAAGTGAATTTTTTAAAATTGCGCTAAAAATTGTTTTTCTTTCCGGGTTAAATCCTCTAGCTAAAATACCAGAGGTAAAAATATTCTTTAACCCCTTGATTTCGAAATGATTATTCACAATAAACCCCCCGGAATTAACCTTTGCTCCATTAATTTTTAAATTATTGACTAATGGGATTTCTCTTTCTAGACTTTCTACGTTAAGTGGTCCAGACACATTAACAACGATTTCACATAGATAATTTTTTTTAATATTTAAATTATTTACAGTTTTAACTAACAATTTTTTACTTTTATATTCAACTTTTTTTACATTCTCTCTGTTGGATATGAGTATATTTTTCCTAGATAAATTTTCTCGTGCAAGAATTGTTTCTGGATATGTGAATCTTGTGAGATTCCTAATTTTGTTATGATAAGTTGAATTATAAATACCTTGTTGTTTTTTATCAAGATTTACTAAACATTTATGAAGAATATTTTTTTTAAGTATTAAAGACCATACATCGTACTTATTAAAACCTTTTTTGACTGCTAAATTAAACTCTTCATCAAGAAACTCTACAATTTGTTTTGCTTTTTTAATATTTTTTAATTTTTTTTGATTTAAAAAAAATAGTTTATATTTATTCTTATTTTGCGATATTTGTGCTTTTTGAATGCTTACTAAATTCTTGGATGAACAAATTAATTTTATATTTAATCTTTTTTTTTTAATAACTTGCTCTAACTCTGGTAAAGCCTCAAGTAAACCAGCTTTGTAACCTATAAAATAAACTAGTATTTTTTTTTTGGGCGGAAATGAAGAAATTAAATTAATTAACTTTGACGTAGATCCTTCAGTATAAAAATCCCATATATAATTTTGATTCTTCTGAGCATTTTTATCAGCTAATTGCTTTGGGGGTGGCAAACCAATTCCAATACTTAAAATATGGGTCTTAATAGATTTAATTTTTTTTCCTTCAAAAAAATTCATTTTTTTAAAAGAACTTTTTTTAATATTGTAGTTTAATTCTTTACAAATATTATTTTTAAATACAATATTTTTAATACCGTTTTTTTCTACTTGGATATTGATCGCTTCACCTTTAAAAAATTTTATCTCACAAAATAATTTTTGTTTCTTTATTTGATTTAATAAAGAAACTAACTTTTCTTCCATCCAAGCGTTAGAGATGGCTCTAGGTACGTATAGTTCCTCTAGATTTTTTTTATTTTTTGAAAATAAAGTTTTTTTATTCTTTTTTATCCAATTGTAACCAGTGTGACCTCCGTTTGTTTTGAGGTAACTGATGATTTTATTTTTTATTTTTATATCTGATATCCAATCTTGAAAATTTTTAGGAGATAGTCGAATTGGATTATTAAAATAACCATATTTTGACATTTTAAATCCGTAAGCGATTCCACCTGGTATATTCTCTGGATTTTTGTCAATGATAGCAATTGACAATTTTTGCTTTAAAGCATTTTTTTTATATTTTTTAAGAATGCTACGAACTAATTCTATTGTAGTTTCAACACCAGTTATTCCACCACCAATAGCAACATATGAAAATTTCATTTGAAAAAATTTATTTTATAGTAAAAACTTATTATATACAAAATTTTTCTTCAAAAAACTTAAATTATTAATTTTTAAAGATGTATAATAATTTACAATGAACCTAGAAATTAATTACGCAAATTTACTTGATATAATTAATATTCATTTTAAATGCTATTATCCCTTGAACAAATTTGTATCAAAGAACGAGTTTCTTTCAATAATAAAAAACTATGAAATAAAAAAAAAACTATTTTTTCCATACCCTATATATTTAAGTGTTTCGAAAAAAAATTATACTAAAATTAAAAACTCAAAAGAAATTACGGCAATCCACAATGGTAAGATCATTTGTAATCTTAAAATAAAATCATTTTTTAAAGTCAACAAGTATAAATTTGGAAAAAAAATTTTTAATACTAACGACAAAAAACATCCAGGTTTAAAAGAATTTTTAAAATCTGGAGAATATTTTTTAGATTGTTCAATAACTAATTTTAATAAAAAAATAATGAAAAATATTAACTATACCTATCCAGAAAATTTTAAAAATAGGATTCTGAAAAGTGGACTAAAGACTATCGCAGCTTTTCATACTAGAAATGTACCTCACCGTGGCCATGAGTGGATACACGCGCATGGGCTAGAAAAATGTGATGGTTTATTAATCCAGCCAATAATAGGGCAATTCAAAAAAGGAGAATTTAAAGAAAAAATTATTATTGAAACTAATAAGAAGTTAATAAAAGAAATTTATAAAAATAAAAATATATTCTTTGCTTTATTCAACTCTTATCCCAGGTATGCTGGGCCTAGAGAAGCGCTACTACATGCTTTAGTTAGGAGAAATTATGGCTGCTCACATTTCTTGGTAGGACGAGATCATGCAGGTGTAAAAAAATATTATGGAAAATATGAGTCACAAAAAATCTGTGTAAAATTTGAAAAAAAATTAAAAATAAAAATTATTAAATTTAAAGAACCATTTTTGTGCATGACTTGTAAAAATATAATAAATTATAAATGTTCTAGCTGTAACAAAACTGTAAAAAAATTAATTAACGGCACCTATATAAGAAAAAGAATTTATAATGATTTAAGTATTTCAAAATACTATATGTCAGAAAAAATATCAAAGACTTTAAATAAACAATCTATTTTGTAATTATAATTTAGAATTAATAAAACATTTTTTTTAATATTTCATGAAATCTACTATCTGAACTAACATTAGATAATTTTTTTAAACCATTAATCTCTTCTATCATTTCTGAAATTGTAGAAATATCATAACTTTTAGCTAGAGTATTTCTTAAAGTAATTTCTATCGGTTTGTTTTTAAATTCATCATAATTTTCATTTACCATTTTTTTAGGGGTATTTATTAAAAAAGCTTTTTTTTTAAAAATTAATGAATATTCTATAAAAATACCAGACCAGTCAGATATTAAAAAATTATATTTTTTAAAATCAATAATAGGATCATCATCGATATTAATACTTAAATTCACTAGTTCTTTTTTTGTAATTTCACCTTTTATATAAGACATAGGATGTGGTCTTAATTTAAAACTTAAATTTTTTTCTTTTAATAGCTTGTTTAATAAAATGTGACATTTAGTTTTGTAAAAACTACTATTCCACGATGGGGCAACTATTAAATCCCATTCAAAATTTCTCGACGAAATTTTTTTTTTTTGTTTGTTAATAAAAAGATACCTAGATTTAAATACTTTTGTTTTTAAGTTATTTTTTTTTATTATTTCTTTCATCTCTCTGTACTGGTATTCATTCGTAACTTGGACAGCATCAAAATAGTCAAAAGAATTTTTTTTATAAATTAAAGTCATACTTACCGGTGTGTGGCTCAGGTAAATATATTTACAATTTGAAAATTTCGATTTTTTAAAAATTGTAAAATTAAGATCTGGTGTAGATGAATAAAGATATTTTAGTTTTAGAGTAAGGAAAGCTAATTCTTGAAAGATTTTAGTCTTAAATGTAAATACATTTTCTTTGTCAAGATATTGCTTGTCTAATTCATCAAAACTTAAAATTAAAATTTTTTGTTTTTTAATTTTATTTAATATGTATGGTTCTAAATATTCATAAATAAAACTACTTTCAGAAAAAAAACCTAATTTAAACTTTTTTTCATTTTTTTTTAAACGTAAAAAATTATAAATATCTTTTAAGATTTTAATCAAGGATCACTTATTACTGTTTTTTTTCAAATTTTTATTCGATGAATCTTCTTGTAATTTTTTTCTCATAATTTTTTTTACAAAAAAATCGCTTAATTTTTGCCAAAAAAAAGTAGCAGTAGAAGCAACCGCAGCTATACCAGCTATCAAGTATTGTAATATTAAACTTCCTGTTGCAGGATCTAGGTATGCATATGCGTTAGATTCCATTAAAAAAATTATACTCAGTAATAATAAAATATATTTCATTTCAGTATATTGTACTCTTAAATTATCTTAAAAAAAATTCAATTAATATAATTTAATATTGTTTCATCCATATGTTTTTTTAAATAAAATTTTTTAATAAATTCTTTGTTTTCTGCTTTTGAAATATTTCCTTTTTTTATTTTATCAATTGTTATTTTCATCTCATTTAAGTTTTTTATTATATAAACTCTCTTTGAAAGTGAAGAAATTACGTCTCTCTTAGGTAAGTTTTCCTTATCCAAAAAAAGAATTATTTCTGAACTTGTGAGAAGTAGTTCGTATATTGGGGTGCTTAAACTATCGCAAACGATAATTTTAGGTTTTAAACTTTTTATTACATTTGATATCGAATCTGATTTTATATGGAAATTTTTATAATTTTTTAAATCAAAATTGATTGGATTATGTTCTAAACTAAGCTGGTCTATTATTCTTTCAAATATAAGTGATCTAGCGATAATTTTAATATATTTTTTATAGCTAGAAATCTTATTAAGATTTGCGCATATCTGAGTCTGCTTTTTATAATGACTAAATTCCATTGATCCATAAAAAGGCTTTATAAGAAATGAAGATGAAATGGGTATATATAACAAATTATCTCTTAGCTTATAATCGTTAATGTTTTTTAATTCACTTTGTAAAAAATTAGACTTGAAGCTACCAGTGTTTAATATCTTATTATCATTTGAAAATTTTTTTTTGTTAAACAACTTGCTCACTCCATAAGCCAAGAATTTATCACAGAAACTATAATCGCTATCCTTGTGGTAAATATCATCTTGTTGAATAAAATATTTACCACCATGTTGTGTTCCATAAATTTCAATATTTTTCGATTTAAGTACATCTAAAATATTTGCTAAATATGAATTAGGTGTCGCGCCCCAAAATATTTTTTTAATTTTTTTTTTTTTTATAAATTTTAAGATCTCATTACTTTTATTTTCTATTAATATTTTATTAAACTGAACATTATATTTTAAATAATTTAATATTATATTTAAATACGGTTTTTTTTTATCAATACTTTTTGCACTTTTAAAAATATTATGCTGATAAATTTTTTTATCTTTAGTTAAATCAAAACTTTTAAAGTAACTAGTACGTATCTTATAGTCCATAAAATTTAAGTCAAAAGCAGGTTCTATTATAAGTATAGAGTTATCTTTTTTAAAAATTTCTACTCTCGTAAAATATTTCTTTATTAGCACTTTAAGTTTGAGCAAACTGAAGTTTTTTATAGTGTAATTTAATCTTAAGAAAATTTTTATTAAATAGTCAAATATATATAGTTGTTTGTTAATTTTAGAATTATCTAAAGTAAGTTTAATTTTTTTAGAATTACAAAAATATTCAAAAATTTTTTTATAAATATTCTCATTGAATATTGCTGCTTTTATCTCAGAAAATAAAATAATTTCCTTAATTTTAAATTTTCTGACTATGACACTAAGAGCTGATACCATACAAATAATTCCTACGTAATCCCTGGATCCCAAGTATCTAAAAGTATTATAATAATAGTTAATTTTTTCTATGCTTTTTTTATCTAAGTCTTTTAATGATTGATTAAATATTTCATAATTTGAACTAAAAATTTTATTAAATTTTTTTTGATTAATGAAGTTTTGAATTAAAATAACTTTTAAATTATTTTTTTTAAGTAAATTAAATATTATCACTCTATCTGTTAAAAAAATAATTTTCTTTTTAAATGGAAATTTCTTAATATTTAAAGAAAGATCTATAGCTTTATTTAAGGAAAATATTAGATAGCCTTGCATCAAACTGTGTCTATAAATAACTTTGTAGAAATGAAAGAAAATAAAAATTTGCTATAACTATTGCTCATTTTTTTAATTTTGAGTAATTGTTCAATTTTGTTTCTATCAACAATTTCAAAAATTTTACTATCATCTAAAACTTGAGATTTAATTTTTTTATCATCAAGATTAAGAAGCTCATGTATAGAGGCGTTAAAACCGATTTTTTTAGTATTTTTTAAAACTTTATCTATAACAATACCCTTCATAGATTCTCTTAATATTGATTTGGCTGCACCATTATTAATCAAGTATCTGGTTGGAATTAACGAACACACTTCAAAAAGTTTATTGTCTAAAAATGGTGTTCTATTTTCAATTGAATAAAACATAGCATTTAAATCTTCTTCGTGAAGTATGGCAGGAACAGTCTCATGAAAAATTTCATTTAACATTCTGTTTCTTAGTTCATCTTTGGTAAATGTTATTTCTGAAAATTTTTCGTTCCAATTTTTTTTTAAATATGACGAAAAAATTTCATTATTTAAAAATATGTGATCTCTTGGTTTTTTTTGATTTAGAAATAACTTATAATCTTTCAAAAATGGATTTCTAGTAATTTTTAAAATATTTTCTTTCCAATTTTTCAAAGATGTATTAAATAAATTTTTATTTTTTTTAATTTGTCTTAAATAAAATAAATGATGATCGTAATAACCTGAGAAAAGCTCATCTGCACCCGCTCCACCTATGCATACCTTGTACCCCTTACTGGAAATTGACCTCATAAGCTCCGAATGGCAATAGTTAGCAATGGTATAGACAGGGCTTGCTCTGTTGGCAATCAAACTTTTTAAGTTTTTTAAAAAGTCTTTTTTATCAGGTTTGATAAAAGTATTTTTTATTTTTAAATTTTTAATTGTTAAATCTACTATTTTTTTTTCACTATATTTAGGGTCTGAACTATCAACCGTAAAGCCATGCACATCATAATTAAAATAATTTTTGGCTATTGCCATCAAAGTATTTGAATCTACACCCCCACTCATGCAAAACGCAAGTGGCACATCTGAATTCAATTGTTTTTCTACTGTTTTAATTAAAGTTTCTCTGACTAAAACTGTGCAGTCATCAAATGTTAAATTTTTATCTTCCTTTAATTTTGGCTTCCAGTATGACTTCTCAATAATTTTTAAGTTTTTATTTATTATTGCGTATTTACCTTTTGATAATTCAAAAATTTCACTAAAAAAAGTATCTTGATGTTTGTGTAAAGATTTATATCCGTTGACTAAAAATCTTTGAACTTGAGGCAAGTTTATACTTGGGCTTAATCCAACAGTCTTTTTTAAAGCATGTATTTCAGAGGAAAAAAATAACCCTTCTTGATTTTTCCATAAATAAAGTGGTTTTTCGCCAAATCTATCTCTTGAAATAATAATTTCATCAGTAGTTTTATCAAACCACGCAAAAGACCACATTCCTTCTAATTTATTTAGTGCCCTAGAACCCCATTGTCTTAGAGAATGCGAGAGTACCTCTGTATCACTTGAGGTTTTGAAACTGTGTCCGAGATCAATTAATTCATTTTTTATTTTCATAAAGTTATAGATTTCACCATTAAAAATTAAAATTGAATTATCATAATAAAATGGTTGATCTGATCTTGAGTCTACATCTATTATGGATAGTCTTGTGTGGCCTAAAATTATATTTAGACCTTTTTTGTCATATGCAAAAATACCATTTGCATCGGGACCACGGTGCAACATTGCATCGCAACCTCGTTTTATCCTACTTTTATTAATTTTTTTAGTTCCTATAAATCCTAAGATTCCACACATTTTTAATTCTTAACGTTTGTCATTAGTTTATTTTCTATCTCATAAAATACTAGTATCTTTTGCAAAATTGAGTGAGGTTTAAAAAGTGCAAGATTAATAAAAGACCATTTTAGCTTATTGTTTAGTTTTCTACTATACATATTACTTCGTTTCATAAAGTCTTTTTTAAATTCATATAACACTAAAAAGCTTTACAGTTCAATAATTGAACGCTAATATGTTCAAAGAGTGAACAAATTATGAAAAATACCGACAATATCGACCACTTAAATGTGTTAAGAAAAATACAAAAAAAACCAAACACATCTCAAAGAAAACTTGCAAAAGATTTAGGGTTTAGTTTAGGTAAACTAAATTACTGTATAAAGGAACTTCAGAAAAAAGGTCTTATAAAATTAGAAAATTTTCAAAATCAGACTAATAAAATAAGTTATTTACAGTACTTAATTACTCCTAAAGGTATTATGGAAAGAACTAAACTTACAATTAATTTTATGAAAAGAAAAATGAGGGAATATGATGAACTTAAAAAAGAACTTAAAAATAATAAAATGAGATGATAAAATATTTAGCAATAATACCCGCTAGAAAAAATTCTAAAAGACTTCCTAATAAAAATATTACAAAATTAAAAAATAAAATACTTTTTGATTACACTTTAGAGGCAGCAAAAAAGAGTAAGCTTTTGTCAAAAATAATAATAACAACTGATATAGAAAAATTACTAAAAAAAGATACTAATAAAGTAATTTATATTCGAAGACCTAAAAAATTATCCGCTAGTCATTGTTCTACTGAGTCTGCTGTTTTTCACGCATTAAATTATTTAAAAAATAATAAAAAAATACAAGTAAAAAATGTGATTATTCTTCAACCAACCTCTCCTTATAGAAATGACAAGGATATAGATAAATCTATAAAATTTTTTGAACAGGGTAAATTCAATTCATTATTTTCAGCTTATAATGATAAATTAAGTATCTGGAAAAAAAATAATAAAAAATATTCGCCAATAACTTATAATTTAAAAAAAAGAAAAAGAGAGCAAGACGAGAAGCCTTTAATTATTGAAAATGGTGCAATTTATATTTTTAATTATAAAAAATTTTTTAAACATAAAGTGAGATTATTTGAAAAAATTGGATGTTTTATAATGAATAAAAAGAACTCAATTGAAATAGATAATAAATTTGATTTGTATCTTGCAAAAAAAATTTGATAGAGAATTATTTTTTTCTAAAAATGTTATTAATAATTTCTCGAGCTAAAATATTATTTCCCAAATCTGATACGTGACAACATTCATCAATATAAAAATCCTCTGTAAAAATTTTTGTAAAATCTGAAAAGCAACCTAACGATTTTGCTAAATTTTTAACTATTGGATAGACGTCATTAGTAGCATTACGATAAACTTTTTTTGTTGCATGCGGTACTTTAAAATCTGCCGTATAAGGATTGGGTTGCAAAATGCAATGAAAGTTAGCTTTTTTATTTTTTGTAATTATTTCACCAATTTTCCAATGTCTTACCATACTGTTGGCTACTTCAAATGCATATTCACTATTGATGCAGCCATAAGTTTTCAGCTTATTATCTTTAAAGCCTAATTTTTTTTTTACTCCATTGTAAAATATAAAACTATTACTTTCTGTAAATTTTATTGCAACGCTATTGAGATAACCTTTAAAAAAATGTCTATCTTTTTCAATTAATTTTCTAATATGTCTAACTTGTTCTGTTCCATTTGATCCATTGTTAGTGTCACATTTTGAAAAAGAATCATTAACGCCATCAAAGAAAATTACATGATCGCCCTCATTTATCTGATCAATAATTTCTATCAATCTATTTAATGATTGACCCGCGTTGTAACCATCTTCTCCAAGATTTACGGGTTGGAAAGTATGGTCTAGTTTTGCTGCATATGAAGGTATTGTGTGTTCATCGGGCACTCCTGAACCCCACATTGTAGATCCACCAAAAAACCAAATTTTAGAATTAGAATCCCATTGAGAATTAGATTCGGTCTTTCTTAGATAATTTTTAACATTAATGTTTTCAGAAGTTATATCTTTTTTTTTCCAACCATAAAAAGCATGGTACTGATGATAATCTCTTCTTGAGCCATTTTCTAAATTTACTTTTTTATATTTTTTTTCAATTTTAGGAACATAAATCTTTTTATAAACTTTAAGTACAGTAAAAGACATCAACTCAAAAATAATGGCAATAATTGATACCGTAATTATAAAAAAAAAAAATTTTTTCATCATATTTTAGACCCTAGCATAAAGATTCTTTTCAACAAAATTTAAAAAATACATGGTTAAAGCCAATAATTGTTTCGTTAAAAAAAATATTTTACTGTACAGTTCAATTATTGAACGTTAGTATAATATTATTAAATATGGAAATAAAAAAAAAAGACATTAAAGAATATTCAACAGACGGGAAGGTACGACATTTTTCTACAGAGGATGATATAAATACAAAACTAGGCAATATTATTGGTCAAAAATTTGTTGATTACAGAAAAGTTTGGGATGCAGCTAATAGATTTGAAGTAGTTACAGATTTTCCACTTTTTTTACACTTAGATATGAACCAAAATTGTAATTATAAATGTCCACACTGCATAATTGGTCATCAAAAAGAAGTTGATGAATATTATGAAGGTGAGCCTTTAAATTTTGATGACTTTAAAAAAATTGTTGATGAAGGTTCTGAATATGGGTGCCCTTCCTTGTCGCCGCAAGGAAATAATGAACCTTTTTTAATAAAAGATTTACATAAGTATATTTATTATGCACATCAAAAAGGATTTATAGACATAATGTTGAATAACAACGGGTCTGCTCTAACCCCAGAAAGATCTCAACAAATTTTAGACTCTGGGCTCACGAGAATCAGATTTAGTTTTGATGCGTTCACTCCAGGCACATACTCAAAAGTAAGAGTTGGCAGTCTTCCCTTGGATAGAGTGATAAGAAATGTTGAGACATTTTTAGAATTAAAAGAAAAAGGAAATTATAAATTACCCGTTGTCGGAGTAAGTTTTTGCAAAGTAAAACAGAATGAGCATGAAGTTGAAGATTTTATTAAATTTTGGCAGCCAAAAGTTGACTTAATTAGTATTCAAAAATTTATGCCCCCAACGACAAACAAAGAAAAGTATAAGAAATATTATGCTAGCGATCAATATAATGAATTGCCGGTTACAGAATTTAAATGTGTGCAGCCATTTCAAAGATTTGTTTTTAGAAATGAATTTATGTATCCGTGCTGTGTTAGTTTCAATAAAGATTTAAAACTTGGATCAATTAAAAATACAAACATTTATGATGCATGGCACTCTCCAAAAATGAATGAGATAAGAGAGATGCATAAAAATGGAAAATTTTATGAAATGAAAACATGCAAAGATTGTGTAAACTTAATTTATCCCCCGTCTGAAAAATTAAAAAACTCTACTCAAAAAGAGGCTTAATTTAAATGGCTAAAACTTTTTTAATTGCAGAGATTGGAATAAATCACAATGGGGATTTAGATATTGCGAAAAAATTAATTGACATCAGTGTGGAGTGTGGATTTAACGCGGTCAAATTTCAAAAAAGAACAATTGATAAAGTTTATTCGAAAGAGCTCTTAGATTCTTCTAGGGAAAGCCCGTGGGGAACAACACAGAGAGAGCAAAAAGAAGGATTAGAGTTCGATTTTGATGAATATACGGAAATTGATAATTACTGCAAATCCAAAGGAATAAATTGGTTTGCTTCAGCTTGGGACGTAGAAAGTCTAAATTTCTGTAAAAAATTTGACCTTAAATACAATAAAATTGCCTCAGCTATGATTGTGGACTTAAATTTTATCACAGAAGTAGCAAAGCAAAAAAAATTTACTTTTATCTCTACTGGCATGTCTACAAAAAAAAATATATGTGACGCTGTTGAAATATTTGAAAAATACAAAACACCCTTTGAATTAATGCACTCTATCTCTACATACCCAATGAAAATTGAAGATGCCAATTTAAAAACCATTCCAGCTTTAAAAAAAGAATTTAATTGTAATATTGGTTATAGCGGCCATGAAACAGGAGTAGCTGTATCGCTGGCAGCAATTTGTTTGGGGGCTACAAGTTTAGAAAGACATATTACTTTAGATAGAGCAATGTATGGTTCTGATCAATCTGCATCGTTAGAACCAAGAGGTCTAAGAGAATTAACAGGATCAATTAGGATAATAGAACAAGCTATTGGAGAATCCAAAATTGGTCATATAACTAAAGCTGAAAGCTTAGTTGCTGCGAAATTAAGAGCTCATATTAATGTCAAATAAACAAATGTTAGACCAAGAAATATCTAATTTAAATAAAGCATTAAAGACAATTTCTGGTTTAGAAACTCAAATCGATATTGTTATAAAAAATTTATATAAATGTTTGAAGAAAGGAAAAAAAATACTTATTTGTGGAAATGGTGGTTCAGCGGCTGAAGCGGAACATTTGGCGGCGGAATTTTTGATAAGATTAAAACCTTCTAACAGTAGAAATGCCATTCCGATTATTTCTTTGTGTCAAAATTCAGCTGTATTGTCTGCATGTGGAAATGATCTTGGTTTCGAAAACATCTTTTCTAGAAACTTGGAGGGACTTGGAAATACAGGAGATGTTTTAATTAGTCTTTCAACATCAGGAGAATCAAAAAATATATTAAAGGTTTTAAAAACAGCCAAAAAAAAAAGGATTAAGTCCATATCTTTTTTAGGGAAAAAAGGTGGAAAAGCAAAATCATTAAGTGACATAAACTTAATTGTTTCTTCTAATGATGTTGCCAGAATACAGGAATGTCATCTTTTTTTAGGTCATTATATTTTTAGTGAAGTGGAAAAAAAATTATTTAATTTCTAATATTAAATGAAATATTTTATTTCTATTATAGAATTTTTCATAAGAATTAAATTTAACTTCAACAACCCTAAAAAATCAGAAATAATTTTGTTTGATGACGAAACACATGGAGTCATGAAAAATGTTCTTGATGACTATAAATATTTTTTACTTAAATCTCGAGTTGAAAATATTACTTGTATCTATTTAACAAAAAAAATTTTGTTTCTATTTATTAAGAATTTCAACGGGAATATAATGACCGCTTATTTAGCCGCATTAATTGAAGTTATAAATCCCAAGATAATAGTAACGCATATAGATAATTCATTAAAATTTTCTGATTTAGCAAAAAAATTACACAAAAAATTTCACTTCTTAGCGATACAGAATGCTTACAGAGCTGAAATAGCAGAACATAAATTTAGATTTAAAAATAAAATTATTAGTGTCGATAACACAAAAAAATTTTATATTCCCAATTTATTATGCTTTGGAAAATTTGAAGTTAATCTTTACAAAAAATATAAAATAAAAGTTAAAAATTTTTTTGTTGTAGGCTCTCTAAGGTTAGCTAATTTTAATTATTATTTAAAAAAATTTAAAATAAATTTAAAAAAAGATAAATACGATATTTGTTTAGTTGCGGAGTCTTTCACAGGAAGGAATGAATTATTCGGTAAAAAAGATTTTGAAGAGAAGGCGGTATTATTAATTAAATTTGTAATAAAATTTTGCAAAGAGCACAATAAAAAACTAGTTTTTCCTCTTAAATATTCTAATAAAAATTCTGAATTAACTTATTTTAGAAAATATTTAACATCTGAAGAATATAATGTTTTAATCAAAAAATCATTAAAGAGAAAAGATGATTTTTCTACATACCTTACAATGTCTCAAAGTAAAGTTAGTGTGGGAATAATTTCTACTATATTAAGTGAGATGCTTGCTGTTGGTCAAAAAATTTTATCTTGTAATTTGACGCCAACACAGCTTTGGGATTTTCCTGTTAAAGGAATACACTCTATTAAGAATTGTGATTATAAAACATTTGAAAAAAGACTTCTAAAAATTTATAAAATGTCCAAAAAAGAGTATATTTCTAAAATTAAAAAAAATAAAAACTACTTAGTTGATTACAAAAAAAGGTATTCGACTATAGAAAAAATAAAAAACAGAATAAATTATTTTTTAAGTTTATAATTTGTTAATTTTTTAGTTTTCTATTGAATAAGACAGTACTGTTAAGATCGCAAATAATTAAACTAAGAGAGTTTATTTGATTTTTTTTTAAAAAAACCAAATAAGGTAAACTTTCCTGATGGTTCATGTATTCTCTTAATTTGTAGTGTTTGGAAACCACAAACATCAGCTAAATAATTAAGCGATTCAGGAGAAAAGATATGCAGATGATCTACACAAAATTCTTGCCTAAACTTTCCCTGCGTTTTAGCTTTTATATCCGGCACTTCTATATAAACAATACCATCTTTTTTTAAAAATTTTGTTGATAGTTTAAATAACTTTATCGGGTTTGCTACATGTTCTAAAACTTTATTGAATGTAACCAAGTCAAAATTCTTTTTTTTTTTAAATTGCTCAAGCTTTTTTTTATGTACGTTTAATTTTTTAATTTTTTTACAAAAATCTACATATCTTTTATCCATTTCAATTCCAGAAACATCCCATTTTTTTTTTTTCATTTCGTGCAAAAAAACGCCAATTCCAGATCCAACATCTAAAAGTTTTAATTTTTTTTCTTTGAAAAAACTATCGACGCGTATTGCTCTGTTCTTGTTGTCTGATTTATTTATTGGTAAATTAGTTACATTTTTAAATCTTTTCTTAATACCATTCAAATTTTTATAAGTTAGCTCTAGATATTGCTGTGAATATAAGTTTTGAATACTAAAAGCATGTGAAGAATAAATATGTTTACATAACTTACATTGATAGAAGGACCTGCCATATTTTCCTTTTATAATAAATTTTTTTTCATTATTTGGTACTTTTGTGTAATCAAATATTTTTAATAAATAATTTTTATTATGTTTACAAAATTTAAAAGCACTTAATTTCATGAAGATAAATTTTTATAGTTAAAGATTATTTTTTTTGTATCAACAAAAAAATTATTATTTGAATTATTATAAATTTTTTCTACCTTTTTAAAATCTTTTTTTGTATCAATACTTAGGTTAATTTTTTTATTATTATTATAAATTTTTGATATATAGTTTTTTATTTTATATTGACTATTATTTTTGTAGAAATATTTAAAAATATGTTCTTTATCTGATTTTGAAAGATTTTTTTTAGTTAGATCAAAAAAAATTTTTGTGTTAGAAATTTCACATGCTAGTCCTTTCGGGCATGATTTTGGAAATTGATTGGTAACAATATCGTATTTTTTTTTTTGATATATTTTAATCATAGTTTCCATTAAGTTAAAATCAAAAAAAGGTCTGTCAGCATTTACTCTCACGAAAGATTTTAGTTTGTATTTTTTGCAACATTCTACTGTTCTTTCAAAAACATTATTTAGCTTACCTCTGAAGTATTTTATTTTTTTTCTTTTACACAAAGCTACAATTTTATCATCTTGGATATTTTTTGAAGTATTAACTATTATTACTATATTTTTCGATTTTTTTTTCACTCTATCGTGTACTAATTCTAAAAGTGTTATTTTATCATTTAATATTTTTAAAACCTTTCCAGGCAGTCTTCTTGACGTTGTTCTAGCGTAGATTATTATTCCTATTTTTTTCATTGCAATATTAATTTAGAGAAATTAAACCTTAAAATAATTTTTTTTTCGATTTTTAATACTATTCCTTGAGTCAAAGAGATACATTGCTTTTTTTGAGATCAAATTATAGTTAAACTTTGCATGATCTGTAGCCAATAAGACAATTGGATATTTTTTTAATAATTTTGCATTAATATTTTTACTTTTTTTGATTTTATTTCCAAATTTTATTTTTTTTACGTAAGGGTCAGAATACTCAAAATCATAACCATTTTTTTTTAATTTTTCAGCAATTTTAAAAGCTGGTGACTCTCTTGTGTCGTCAATATTTGCCTTATAAGCAACACCAAGTATTAAAATTTTTTTTTCAAATAATTTAATTTTTTTAATTTTAATAAATTTTAAGATCTTATTAGTTATCCAGTTTATAACTTCTTTATTAACCATTCCTGATGTTTTTATAAATTTTAGTTTAAAGTTATTTTTTTTTGCCAACCAATATAAATAAAAAGGGTCTAGTGGGATGCAATGTCCTCCGTAACCCGGTCCAGGATCAAATTTTGTAAAGCCAAATGGTTTTGTGTCTGCTAAATCTAATGCTTCATTTATATCAATTTTAATTTTATCTAAAAACATTTTTAATTCGTTAACCAACCCTATGTTTATTGACCTAAAAATATTTTCTACCATTTTTGTAGTTTCGGCCATTTTAAGGCTTGATGCTAAAACTACCTTTCGTGTGATTTTTTTATATATTAACGCACCTAAGGATTTACAGTAATCGGAGTATCCAGAATATATTTTTGGTGTGTTATGAAATTTATATTTTATTGTTTTGTCCTTAACTTTTAGCTCTGGGCTAATTCTTTCCGGTGAATAGACCAAAAAAAAGTTTTTAGATATAGTAAAATTTCTTTTTTTTAAGATTGGTAGAATTATTTCTTCAGTTGTTCCGGGATACGTTGTGCTTTCAAGAGAAATCAATTGTCCTTTTTTTAAATACTGTTTAATTTTTTGCATACAACTTATTATGTAAGAAAGATCTGGGCTCATATTTTTTTTTAAGGGCGTTGGTAATGCAATAATAATTATGTCAGCTAAATTAACAAACTTATAATCAGACGTAAGTTTCATTTTTTTTGCTTTAGGTAGTATTGAAAATTTATATTTATCTTTATCTATACCAATTGTTTTAAAATTCTTATTATTAAATTTTTCAATTATTGCTGAACCCACATAACCTAAGCCGATTACACAAACTACAGCTTTATTTATGTTTATTTTTTTTTTTAGTTCTTTGTAATAATTCATAATTTTATTTATTTATTCCATTTAATTCAGTAATTGTTTTTTTTTTATTATTTTGAAGTAATTTTTTATAACTTGGTTTAATTTTTGAAAAAAAATTTAAAATTTCTAATCTGGTTTTTATTATTTTTACAAAATCACTACTTAGATTATTATTGTGTTTTCTATAAAAAAATAAAGGCTTTTTACAATGAATTATCCTGTAATTATTGAGTAAAAAGGCTAGCCAAATATAATAACCGTCTTGCCGGTCCCATTTATTATTATAACATCCAATTTTTTTAAAAATTTTTTTACTAATTAAGGAACATGCGCCGTGAGCTGGTTTGTCTTGTATGTCTAAATTTTTTTTAGTTTTATAGCTATATCGTGAAAATTTTTTTGATCCATCGTTAAAATTATAAAAATCACAAAATACTAAAGCAACATCAGGGTGTTTTTTAATTTTCTGATACATTGTTTTAATGGCATTTGAGTGTAAATAATCATCTGCATCAAGTCTTAGGAAAAAATCTCCATTAGAAGCTTTAATTGCAATGTTAGCTGTGCGTACTAAACCTTTTTTTTTTTTATTATAGATTATAGCTATATTTTTATTTTTTTTGTACTTTTCTAAAATTTCTTTTGAATTGTCGGTTGAGGCATCGTCTATAATTATTATTTCAATAAATTTGTAGGTTTGTTTTAGAACGCTTTGAATAGATTTTTCTAAATATTTACCATAGTTAGAGTTGGTTATATATACTGATATTATTATATTATTTTTCACAAATTAAATTTTAATTTTTTTCAATTTCTTTAAATTACTTGATATTTTTTTTCCAATTAATTTTTTGAAATTTCTTGCATCTATTCCATGGTTTGGTCTCAGGTATGAAAGGTCGTTCTCTCTAATTATATGACCTTTTTTTAAATCTTTTTTTGGATATACAGCTCTTCGAAAAGAAATTATATTTTTACTTTTGATTTCATTTTTTGTGGGTTTTTTAACTTCACTGCCCATTATTTTTTTAATTCTTTTAATCTTTTCTATTAAGCTTTTTGTTTCTTTGCTAGTTAGAGATATACTATGATCTCTAAATTTTTTTCCTTTTCTTGTGTCAGTAAAATGAAACTCCAATATTTCTGCACCCATTATATAGGATGTTATCAGTGCAAGGCATCCGTGGTTATGATGAGAATATCCTACAGTCAAATTTGTTTGTTTTCTAAATGTTTCTAAGGTTTTTAAATTTACTTCCTCGTCTATAGTGGGATAGCTAGATGTACACTGCAGTATTGCTAATTTATTTTTATTTTTATATGTTTTATTAATTTTTTGAAGAAATTTAATTGTTTTTTTAATCTCCTTCATGCTTGATAGTCCTGTCGATAAAACAATTGGCTTTCCTCTTTTGGCAAACTCTTTAATTATCGGATAAGCAGTTAAATCGCCGGAGCCAATTTTATAAAATTTTAAATATTTATCTGCCCATTCGAGCATTTTTAAATCCCAAATTGATGCCAGATATGTCACGCCAGAGGATATACATAGTTTTGCAAGATATATATGTTGATTTTGATTTAGCTCAAATTTTTGAAAATGTTTATAGCGTTTTTTTGACTCAACAGAGCTTACTAGACTGGCGCCTGAGTATAGTTGGAGCTTAACAACGTCAACTCCTGAGTTAATAGCTAATTTTACTAATTTTTTTGCGTATGCAAAGTTACCTTCGTGATTTCCACCTATCTCCGCTATTAACAACGGTCCATTTTTTCCTGCCCAAGAAGATTTAGTCATATTTTTTTATTTATAAATACGGTTAATAAAACTTCTTTTAGATGAGGACAATGTAATACTCAACTACTTTGTTCAATATTTGAACATTGTTTTAAAATAGCCTATATTATATTAAAATTTTCACTTATTTTAAAAATGAAGCAAAAAAAAAAATTGAATAAAAATAAAGGTATCTTGTTCTGGATTACAGGTCTTTCTGGTTCGGGAAAGAGTTCGGTTGCTAAAAAAATTTGGCCTAAAATAAAAAAGTTTTATGGTCCTACAATTTTAGTAAATGGCGACAATATGAGAAAAATTTTTAATTTGAATAAGTATGACAAAAAATCTCGATTAGAAAATGCTATAAATTTTAGTAAATTTTCGGAGTATATTACCAATCAAAGAATAAATGTTATTTTTGCTAATATAGGTATGTTTCATGATGTGAGAACTAGAAACAGATTAAATATAGATAATTATATTGAGATCTACATAGAAACAGAACTAAAACAAATTATTAAAAAAGGTAAAAAAAAAATTTACACTAAGTATAAAAGTAATATTGTAGGAAAAGATATTGCACCTGAGTTGCCTAGAAAACCAAATATAAAAATAGTTAATAACTTTAAGAGAACTATTGATCAAATTTCAATAGAAATTCTAAAAAATATAGCTAAAATTATTAAAATATAATTGTGAAAAAAGAATACATAAAATTTTATAAAGAGTATGGGTGGGTAGTTATTAGAAACTTTCTTAAAAAAAAAGAAATTGAAGAAATGAAAAGCAAGTTAATAGAAAAAACAAAACACAAAAGTGAATTTTTTTATTATGAAACAATCAAAAAAAAAGAAAAATTAAGGCGTATTGAAAAGGTTACTGACTTTTCAAAAGATATAAAGAAAATTTTATGCTCTAAGAAAAATATAAACTTAATTGATGAGCTGGAACAAGGAAAACACACTCTTTTTAAAGACAAATTAAACTTCAAATTTCCCGGTGGAAAAGGATACTTGCCACATATCGATGGTCATTTTTTTTGGAAAGATAAAAATAAAAAATATCAAGATGGATGGAAAAAATATTCTTCAAATTTTATAAATTTAGTCCTGCCTTTAGAGGTTTCAAATAAGAAAAATGGGTGTATCTATGTGGCTAATAAATCTGATACAGATAAGCTAGGAAAAACATTTTCTAAAGTTACTAAAAAACTAGTCTTAAACACTCCAAACATAAAAAAAATTGATAAAAAAAAATTTAATTTTATTCCAATTGAACTAAATATTGGTGATATTTTTTTCTTTAATTGGAAATGTGCTCATTTTTCAGAAAATAACCTCTCCAAGAACTCAAGAATGATATTTTATGCAACTTTTTGCAAAAAAAATAAAAATAAAAATTTAAGAAAACTGTATTATTACGATAAACAAAACTCTCATAATAATATAAAAAATAAATCATTGCTCTTTACTTAAGTTATGTACAAAAATTTAAAAAAATTAGTTTATGTTGGTTTGTCAGCTGACATTCTTCATGAGGGTCATATTAATATCTTGAAAATTGCAAATAAACTTGGAGATGTAATAGTTGGACTTTTGACAGATGAAGCTATAGCCAGTTATAAAAAAATACCACATCTTTCTTACAAACAACGTGAAATAGTTTTAAAAAATATAAAATTTGTAAAGAAAGTTATTCCTCAAAATACTTTAGATTATAGGCCTAATTTAAAAACCCTAAAGCCAAAATTTGTTGTCCATGGAGATGACTGGAAAACTGGACTGCAAAAAAATACCAGGTCACAAGTTATAAATACTTTACGAAAATGGAATGGAAAGTTAATTGAGCCAAAATACACAAAAGATATTTCTTCATCTCTAATAAAAGAAAATATGCTTAAAGTTGGCACTTCTCCAGATCAAAGAAAAGCTAAATTAAAGAGAATTATGGGAGCAAAAAAAATTGTTAGAATTCTTGAATCTCACAGTGCTCTGACAGGTTTAATTATTGAAGATTTAAAAATTATAAAAAAACAAGACTATTTAGAATTTGACGGAATGTGGTCATCAAGCTTAACCGACTCAGCTTTAAGGGGTAAGCCGGACAACCAATCCGTTGATTACTCAACTCGTATTTTAGGTCTTAATGAAATACTTGAAGTCACAACTAAGCCTTTAATCTTTGATGCCGATAATGGAGGAAGGTTAGAACATTTACCTTATATGATTAGATCGCTTGAAAGAGCGGGCGTTTCAGCAGCTATTATTGAAGACAAGGTAGGTTTAAAAAAAAATTCTCTCTTTAAAAATCAATCTGGAGCAAAACAAGACAGCATAAAAAAATTTTGCCAGAAAATATCTAAAGCAAAAGAAACTAAAATTTCTGATGATTTTTTAATTATAGCTAGAATTGAAAGTTTTATATTAGGTAAAAACCTAAATGATGCCTTAAAAAGAGCTGAGGCATACAGCAAAGCTGGTGCTGACGCGATATTAATTCATAGTAAAGAAAATAATCCTTCTCAAATTTTTTCTTTTGCTAAAAAATTTATTAAAAGTAAATTTTACAAGCCAATGGTTGCTGTGCCATCAACATACTCTAAAACTTATGAAAAAGAGCTTATTAAACATGAATTTAAGATTGTAATATATGCCAATCAATTAATGCGGGCAGCCTACCCAGCTATGTTGAGCGCTGCAAAGTCAATACTTTACAACAAAAGAGCTTTTGAAATTGAAAATAAAATTAGTCCAATTAAAGAAATTTTAAACCTTATAAAAAAATGATAAGTTCTGGTGGTCTTGTACGGTTACTTAAAAAAAATAATATTAATTTTTTTACTGGTGTCCCTGACAGCGTCTTAAAATACCTAACTCCTTATTTTGAAAAAAATAAAAAAAATCATGTTATTGCAGTTAATGAGGGAAATGCTGTTGCTATTGCAACTGGATACCACCTTTCAACTGGAAAAATAGCTTGCGTTTATTTGCAAAATTCTGGACTAGGTAATGCTGTAAATCCACTATCATCTGTTACTCATTCAAAAGTTTATTCAGTACCAATGTTACTACTAATAGGTTGGCGAGGTTCACCAGGATCAAACGATGAGCCTCAACATCAGGTCAAAGGTCAAATAACGAAGGAGCTGCTAACTCTACTTAATATTGAGTATTGTACTATCCGGACAGAAAAAGATTTTAAAAAATTAAATTCAATAATTAAATTTTCTAAGAAACTTAACAAACCTGTAGCCTGTTTAATTGAAAATAAAATACTAAAAGAAGAAATTAAAAAACGTCCCAAAAAAACTGAAAAAACATTCTTAAAAAGAATAAATATTATAGAGAAAATAATCAATGGTATTAAAAATAAGACTAATATTGTTGCGACGACTGGATTTACTTCTAGAGAGCTAATGGAGCTACAGAAAAATAAGAAAAATTCTAAATATAATAGTTTTTATATGATTGGAGGTATGGGGCATTCTGCTGCTGTTTCTCTTGGCGTTTCTATTGGATCTAAAAAAAATATAATTTGTTTTGATGGAGATGGTTCATTGCTTATGCATCTAGGCTCGATGGCATCAATAGGTTTTTTTGGTGGGAAAAATTTTAAACATATTTTATTTAATAATAACTCTCATGAGTCTGTCGGTGGCCAGACAACAAATGCCAGAAATATAAATTTTGAAAAAATATCAAAAGGTTTAGGGTATAAAAAATATTTTTTAATAAATGATGAAAAAAAAATTTATCAAAAAATTAAAATTTTTCTCAAATCAAAAGGACCTACTTTTTTAGAGATAATGATTGATCAAGGATCTGTTAAAGATTTGATGAGGCCTAAAAATTTGATTGAAATAAAGAAAAAATTTATGAAAAAAATTTAAAAATATGAAACTTTTTTCTTCAAAAACTATCATAGAATTTAAAAAAATACTAAGGCCCCATAAATATAAAAAAGTTTTTATAATAACTGGAAAAAATTCATTTTTTTTATCTGGAGCTAAAGAAATTACAAATAAAGTTATAACTTCTCAGGAATGTAATTTTTTTTTTAAGAAATTAAAAATTCCAGAAATTAATGAGCTTAAAGAAATAATCTTTAAAATTAAAAAAATTAAACCAAACTTGATTTTAGCTATTGGTGGTGGTGCTGTAATTGACTATGCCAAAATTGCAAGTAATATTATTAACACTGAAAATCTAGAAAGAAATATTCAAAAGAACAGTTGTCCTATAAAAAAACACACACCTCTTCTAGTCATACCTACAACTGCAGGATCTGGCGCAGAAGTAACATCTAATGCAGTAATTTATATTAAAAATATTAAATATTCTGTACAGGGAAAGAGTTTAATTCCAGATTACTTTTTACTAATACCTGAGCTTGTTATGGGTTTAAAAAAAAAAATTAAATCTTCAGCTGGTTTTGATGCCATTGCACAAGGAATAGAGTCACTTTTATCTAAGAAATCTAATAAAGAAAGTGTTCAATACGCTATTAAATCATTAAAATTATCTTTCCCTAATTATATTAATTTCATCAAAAAACCTGATTTAGATAACGCTCAAAAAATGTGTTTAGCAGCTAATTTATCAGGAAAAGCTATTTCTATTTCAAAAACTACCGCACCTCATGCAGTTTCATATCCTTTTACTGCACATTTTGGAATACATCATGGACATGCAGTTTCTTTAACTTTTAATGATTTTTTAAAATTTAATTTTAATAATATTAAATATGCTGATTGTGATTTTAGCCTAAAGAAAAGATATGATATTTTATTTAATCTTAGCAAGACGTCCAATATTAATGAATTTGATTTATTTATACGAGACCTCAAACGAAAAGCTAATTTAGAAACTAATTTTAAAAAAATTAATATAGATATTAAAAAATCAATGCCTTTAATATTAAAAGGTGTTAATCTACAAAGATTATCTAATAATCCTGTTAATTTAAAAATTACTGATTTAAAATCTATTCTTCTTAAAAATAAATAATTCTAATTAAAAAAAAGCCTGCAATTTCTTGCAGGCTTTTTTTTTCTTTGTAAAATAATATCAATTCTTTTTTAAAAAAGTGTTTTTCTTGATACTGAAAATTTTTTTCAGTGCATAAATCAAGCCAATTGAGCTATTAGTACCGGTCAGCTACACGCCTTACAGCGCTTACACATCCGGCCTATCAACGTAGTGGTCTACTACGGCTCTATAGGAAGAACTAGTTTTGAGGTAAGTTTCCCACTTAGATGCTTTCAGCGGTTATCTTTTCCATATTTAGCTACCCAACACTG